>Ga0247608_10000033_pt1 | contig 299889 bp, 315 predicted proteins | sample 176DNAGHGlowgp2_FD_193490 | JGI IMG/M metagenome (GOLD analysis project Ga0247608, IMG submission 193490) | Sheep rumen microbial communities from Palmerston North, Manawatu-Wanganui, New Zealand - 1766 DNA GHGlow gp2 | ecosystem: Host-associated > Mammals > Digestive system > Stomach > Rumen... | reverse complement strand
CCTTGTGCCGCATTAGCCTTTGCCTTAGCCAATGTTCCTTTCAAGCTATATGTATCTTCCGATCCTGTATATTCATCAGGCAGATCTTTTCCGAGATAAACCACATCCTCCGTGCACGCTATCGTATACATTTCGCCCACATAATCATTTAAATACAATCGAACATCGTCCCAATTAATGGCTCTCTTTCCCTTAAATCTGATACTATTGATCAGTACAATCTTTTTTCCGTCGTTATCAGTTATAATTTTCACTTTCTCTTCCATTACTATGTTACTCCTTCGTATTCTGAAGCATATTCATATATGCCAATAATCTTTTCTTCTTGGTATCTGATAACTCTTGATACTCTTTTATAAGCTCTATCTCAATACCATCCGCAGAGACGGATGAGTCATGAACAATTGCAACATTATTACGTTTACCGGCAAGCAATTCCTCTGGCGTGATCTGTAACGCCTCGCATATGATCATGATCTTATCCGCTCCCGGATTAGTATTCTTCTTTTGCCAGTCATATATCGTCTGACGGGATATGCCGGTGAGCCGTGACAGATTACCAACTGATATTTCCTTTTCTTTCATTATTTCAAATAACCTTTCACTAATTGTCATCTCACACCTCCCGAATCGTCCGTATGTATATACATACAAATATATATCATATTATGCTGCATTATTCAATACATACCTGTCATTTTCCGAAAATACGATATAATCAACCGTCTGGATTCTAATTTTTTTATTCATCTCGTTACGAACCTGATGATAATCCTCATACCTTTGATATATATGATCACATATTATCAGGTCGGCGTAGGATGGAAGATTTTTCAAATCCACGTCCTCTATATGTCTTGCTATCACGCCTGACAAAAGAGATGCGAGATTTCTCCATATATCATCCGATTTGCACAATGAAACATTTGCTTTATCAATTGTTTCCACATAAATCTCCTCCTTCCCGCACTGTCGCTGTGGTATTTCGGTGCATGCGCCGCCGATAGCTTTTTGCATCCATGCCGCTCATGGATATAAAACTATATGCCGCTTATGATTTTCAACATAGATATGCGGTCTATGATTCTTCATCATATGAATCACTTTCCTCATCCCCATCAACTTCATCATCCGGATTATTTTCATCATCCTCGTCGGCTTCATCATCCGAACTGTTCTTCTCATACTCATCTGCTTCATCAGCCTCATCCTTCTCAGGATCAGATAATTCCGAGGCAATCATGTGAGTATCGTTCGGCTTTGCTTCGTTTTCTCCTGCCTTGCCGTCCTGTTCTGCTTCATCAGTACCGGCTCTATTTCTGATCTCGGATATTTTATTTAAAACAATCTCCTGATTCATAGCTGTATCAATGATTTCTTTAAGTTCGGCACCTTCAAAACAGTAATAGTCTGACAGATATTCAGCGAACATCTCTCCAATAATGAACTTCGCCTTACGCTTAAGTTCCTCTATCTTCTTTTGATCCTTGCGGATCTGCTCCTGCAGCTTTGCCCTATCCTTCTCCAGCTTTTCTTCAAGCCGAATCTGTGCTTCACTCTTTTTGTTTTCTTCAACTTTGATCATGATTTAAGTCTCCCTTCTTTTTTCTATGACAGATTCTGATCATCACGCTTCTTGGTAGTGATCTCTCCCCGTGCGATTGCAGCCTGCCTGTCTTCATCATATTTCTTTACTACCTCATAGCCCTTATTGAGCCTATCTTTTAAAGATACTCTTTCCCGATGACCGTTCTGATATGCCTGTGCCTGCTGTTGTACTTGAAGCTGCGTAGTCTGCATCTGCTGCGCCTGCCTTGCCTGTTCCTTAGCTTTTTCCCCAGAATCATCGGATATAGTTATCTGCTCACCGCCCGAAGCTGCATTACTGCTATCAGTGTCACCGTCGCTTTCACCGTTCTTTTTATCAGTCACGAAATCTACGGCATCTCTGATATACTCAAGCATTTTTACTTCTTCGCTGATAGGACTGGTCTTGATCTCTTCGGATTTTTTCTTGATCTCTTCCTCCAGAGAAGCCAGCTTTTCATTCCACATTTCCCGGCAGGCTTCAAAAGATGGTTCATCAAATCCCTGTTCATTAAGAATGCGTTTTGCCTTATGGAACTTCGTCATTTCCGTATGGTTAGCCTTGTGATACTCTTCCTTTCTTCCCTTGAAAAATATCTTCGTCCACTCATCATAAACAGGCTTGTATTTGTAATAATCATCTATCAGAGAAAGATTCTTCTTAATTCTCCTAAGCTCTGCTTTTTTGTTGTCGAGACCTTCCTTCGCCTGCTTCAAAAGATCATCTTTCTCTGCTATGGCTTTTTCCAGTTCGTCAATGGTGGTCAGATTATTTTGCGTGATATACACCTGCACCTTGGAGACATACTGGAGATTTCCCCGCTTTGCTTTCTGAATACCATGTGCATACCCTTCCGCAATCTCGTTCCGGTGATCGTAATACAGCATGACCATGTTGGAGATTGTCGGATTCTCGATACGATGGACTCTTTCTTTTGCCTCCTTGATCCAGTCAGCTAATTCCTTAAGGGCATTAAGGAGACGGCGTATGTTGTCATTGGTCTTTTTTACCCACCTGTTCCATGAACCCTTATAGGTCTTGATCCCTCTCTTCTCCATCCGGCGCACCGCACTTCCTTCATGCACCTGCGGGATTTCATCAAGTCCACGATCTTCATTTGAACGATGATCAATGCGGCATGATAAACCTTTCTCAGCGAATTTTTCATTTACGATCTTCGCCCAGTTCTCTCGCCATACTTCCAAAGTTTCGGGTTTCCCCCAGTCTGTAGTAAAAGGATCGTCATACTTTTGCTTACCTTTTTTATTAAGGACAGGGTTACCATCCTCATCAAAAACAGGGACATGAAGTCTTTTCTCTCCCCACTCGCCGTTTTGATTTATCGGTCTGATAGGTACCAGGACATGTACATGAGGGTTTGGTATTCCATCTTCCCCTTTATCCGGATCATGAAATGCGACATCGCATATCATCCCTTTTGCGACGAAATTTTCCATGATATACCTTCTTGCAATTTCAATGTTCTCCTCCATGGAAAGCTCGTTCTGCAAAGCAAAATCAAAACTGTAGGCAAGCTGGGCATCCTTTCGGTTCTCGTGATTTTCAACCTCATACCAGAGTGTCTCCCGGTCTTTTAGCCTCTCTGGAACATAATCCGGCATCAGGATCTCCGACATGATAACTCCGCCCTTTTTTGTATAGTCCTGCACTTCGCCGTAATACCTATCATAAAGTTTTTCACCGGAGCGGTATGCCGCAGCGGCAATCGCCGTATGCCCTTCGCTTCGCTTAACATGATTCAGACTGTAATGATAAAGTGCCATTATGTATCCGCCTCCTTTCCTCGACGCTCGATTATTTCCTTTGCTCTTTCCGGCCAGCTGAACCTGATCAGGAGATCATTATTAAGCGTATAGACCAGTTCATAAAATTCCTCGTCAGTCAACTCCTTCGTTTCGGGATAGAAGCTTTCGATGACACCACCTTTGTTGCACAGCCTGTGCGTCCTCGCTCTGTATTCCGGACTGGTCATCCGTTTCTGATGGGCTGCTTTCGCCTGTTCAAGCTTCAACTTATGAATATGCTGTCGCCTTTTCATCTCCGTATCATTGATTTCTTCATTGATTTTGTTGATTTCCTTTTCAGCATCCATGTGATACTCCTTTCCGTTTTGCGCTGTAAAAAGTGAATCCCGATCATGTGAACACACGATTGGGAAAGCTGCACGCTTCGACCATGTAAGCAAAAATGAAAAACCGGTCGAAGCTTGTTGGGGATAGCTGCCAAAGGCAGCGAAAGGGCGCAAGCCCTTTTCCGGTGCAAAGCACCGCAGCATACCATTGTTCGGACAATGCGTATGCCAGCCCTCTGCAAGAGCGCGCTTGCGTTCAACCCACCGGGTGAACGTAGAAGTGCGCTATTCCTTCGGAATAGACTTTGAGTGTCCTGCCACAGTCAGTCATGATCATCCGCCTTATGAGGATAAAAAAAGAGCAGGTACAACCCGATTTACTCGGCTCATATCTGCTCTATCGCTGTATTGATCATCATAATATCCTCCGTGCTTCGGATATGGTCTGCCTGCTTTACCGCTCCTACGCCCTGCCCTTTGCCATCCATTCAAACAATGCTTCCTTACTGATCTTGATCCTGTTCCCGCTTCTGAACGCCGGGAAGCCTTCCTCATGCACAAGCTGATACGCTGTTGTCCGGGATATACCCAAGACTTTTTGCATCTCCTTCATATCCAGCACAAGAGGAAGATCGTCATAATTTGTCGGTCTGTTATCTTCCACCGTCATGGTCCTCCTTTCCTCAAAATTTTCTGTTCCTTCCTGCGGTCAGCCTCCGGTTTGGCTCGCATCGGTATTTCACCGTCCCTCGGACACCCGGTACGCCGGGCGAAGTATCATTATCATAAAGCGGCGTCTTCGCATTTCGGTTTTACCATTCCGACATCAGCAACGATATTTATCGCTCCCCACCTTAGTCCGGAAATCGCAGGCTGGATTCCTCGCATTGACCATATGAGCATTCATTTTTGAATTTGCTCATACGACAGGTGGCTCATGGCGTATCTGCATTTTTGCTCGACCGCTTCTTACGTCCCGCAGGATCTGATATTCAGTTTTCAATGTCCTCAAACGGCATTTGCGATATCCGCTCTTCGAATTACCATTTTCGCCAATTATATCGACACAATGCTTGCATAATCAAGGCTTTTAATGTATCCTGTGTGTAATTGATAGTATGTTTTTCATAATTACCATAACAATATGGAGTGATATGACCATGAAATATACCTTTAACAGACATGATCCGATACCGGGCAGCATGGTTTTCGTACTGATTTTGGATATGAAACGGAAAAAAGAAAGAATCCTGATAGGAAATGAAAATTATATCGAACTTCGCCTCCGTGGTTCTGAAGAGGATAACATTTTTTATGACCGGACGGCTCCGCTCGGAACTCTCCTTATGAATTTTCATCAGGACTTAGGTCGGGCATGGAACGAATTCGGCTTCATGCCTTTCTGGGATGCCCTGCACTCAAACAGGTGGAAACAACCGGAGCTTGAGAAGATGGGATTTGATTTTTTGAGATCACGATTTGAAAACGGATATCCACTGGATATCTATGCAGCTCTGCGGATATCCGAAGGATATCTAAAAGCAAGGCTCCTAAGAGACCGGAACCGAGCAGCCGATATCTTCAATATAGAAATGGCAGAAATAAAAGACGGACTGATGGACTGGACTGACGAGAGGATAAAAACTCCGAAGAAGTTCTATGAAGGTAGCACCCTTTCAAAAAAAGCGATCAAAATAGACCTGTGGTATCCTACCGGCACCCCGGAACCGGAATGTGTCCTTGCACATGATTCCATCCTGCCTGTGATCAATTTTTACCACAGCCGTCTGCTATCTGCCGGACTGAATATCCGAAAATGTAAAGTCTGCGGGAAGTATTTCCTGGCTGAAAGCCTGAAATATGAACTATGCAGCGAAAAGTGCCGCAAAGAGCAGGGCAAGATTAAGAAGCGGGAATTTGATGCCCGGGCTGTCGAGAACAGTTATGACCGGACATATAAAAACGAGTGCCAGAGGTGGCGTAACATCATCCACCGCGCAGAGAAATCAGAGGACACTTCTCCGGAACAACTTTCAAAAATGAAAGCCGCTTTTGAAGATTTTAAGACCGAGGCCCTAAAAAGGAAAACGGCTGTCAAGAACGGGAAGTCTTCCTCTAAAGAATTTGAGGACTGGATAATCATCCAATCCTCTGTTCTCTATGACCTATAAGTTGTTAGGCTCCGGCTTGAAATATAATTTTGCTTGAAACTGCCTCCTGATATCCTCCAGATCCGAAGCTGTATGACACCATGCTATCATCATCTTCCTCTGCATCCTCCTTAAAGGGATCCTCCATCGGACTATCGGATTTCTTAGCCTTTTTTAAATCTTCTTCCGTCTCCGATAGCTTCTGATATGCCTCCGACTCTCTGAACTGCTGGTTGGCTATGCACTTTTTTCTTTGCCAGCCTCATCAACTTCCATTATAAGCCTTTTTCAGTCTGATTCAATTCGTTTTCAAAGTGCGGTTTATCTGATTTGGTCTCCACTGTGGAATTTAATTTTACAGTGGAATTTACTTATTCACTCAAGCACTCTGCCTGACAAAATTCTATAAACTCTAAAAATCTTAAAAACTACTGTTATCATTCAACGTGCTCACAATGATATATCCAGCGATTTTCTTTCCAGCGTTTCACCGAACTCACCATGCCCCTTTATCAGGACATTATCAATACTTTCTCTGGTAATACCATCCAATGCACCTGCCGGAATATCCTTACCGATCTCCCATTTGGGATCAGCATTTTTGCAGGCATCATAAAAGGCCTGTCTATATGCTCTCTCATATTGTCCAAGTGTCCATGTTCCTTTCAGCCGGTCACTCTTAGGAACGCTTAACTGATATCTCGTGAAAACCTCTGAGCGTCTTGTTGTATCTCCGTTTCCCACGCCGTTTTCCTGCAGGAAATGCCTCTTTGTCTCGTCAAACATATCCTGCCTTGACTTTTCGGAAACACTGATGATTTTGTGCCTCTGCGACTGTGGAATCCCTGTTGCATCCATGCCGGCTACACCAAAAGCATTGATGCGATCCCCATCCTTATCAAACCCTGACATTACATTCTTAATAGCCTGAGGATTAGTGTAACCAACTCCGCCTCCTGCGCTCTGAGACATCTGTTTCATGGCAGCCTTATACTGGGCGCTGTTGGTATCTATGCCGTATTTTTTCAGCATAGCCTTTCCGCCCTTACTGTTTATTGACATGCCGGACATCTGCTGGAACATGTTGCTAAAATCCCTAATCATTATCATGATCTATACCTCCTTGTATCAAGCGGCTTTCAACAGAAACCGTCCCTATCACGTTCTCTTCACCAGGCATAACCTTCATCTGTGTCTCAAAAGTTTCCCATTTGAAATCAGACCATTCCACTCCATATAGCATATCTTCCTTTGTCCGTTTCTTTTCAGCATCATCTGACGAATCCAGTAATTTCATTAGCGGATCATTTGTACTGTCAAAAGCATGACTTAGTGCTTCAGCCTGCTGCATAGCAACAGCCGCCTCATGCTCCATCACATACTGCTGATATGCTGCAATTCTTTTCTTTTCCGCCTCCTTATCTGCCATGCTAAGTGCTTCTTTTTGATTATCAGACAGTTCAAGTTTCTTTCCATTCACGGTAAGATGCCCACGGGAAACTGTACGATTCACCATAGCCGAATCAGAGAAATGTATGATGTATTCTCCTTCCTTATCACCCAGGCTGATTCCCAATTCATCTTTTCCGGATGACGCGCTTAATTTCTGTTGCTTCTGCATTGCATATCCTTCTTTTGAAATCTGAAGAATGTCATTTTTTGCTGACACCTTCTGACTATTATCTGATGCATGTCCAGCTATAGGCTTGATATTTTTAGCTTCCCAGGATTTGTTTGTCTGCTGATATGCAGACACTCCGTACATTCCAGCCATGTTTCCTATCTCCTTGTAGTTTTGATTTGTGCTATCCTCCCTGATAAGCACAAAAAGATATAGTTATAGTTATCTCAATCTTATTATCGCCATTACCTCATGATAACTTTATGCCTTTCCATTTTTTCAATCTCTTTTTTAATCTTGAATTACTTAATACTTACCGTTCTCGCTATTTCTTCCGCCTCTTCCTGCGTAAATTCCTTTGCTGAAAGTGTGAGGAGATAATATGTGTCCTCTCCCTCCTTCACAAACCAGAAGCTCCAATAGTCACTGGTGAGTTCCTTTCCCGTAAGATCAATGCCCTCGTCTTTCATCTTTGACAACTGCGAAGCCGTATAAAGATCATGGTTCTCCTTAAGCATAACCGCAGACCATTGTGTGTTTGATCGTTCAAGCCCTATTGTTTTCAAATATTCAGCATCCGTATGATTATCGCGAGGCATACTTGAGGGATCCGGTATCCCATTGTCGAATGTTACAGTTGCCATTCCACTATCTGCCGGAAGTCTGCTGATAAGCCCGGAATACTGCCATTCCAACGGACCAGATTCGGTATCCTCTGCATGATATGACCTGGGAAGGATAAGGGAGCCTCCCATATAACCTATGGTATCGTCAAAACTGCTGATGCTGTATCCGCGAGGAAGCGAGATATCCATCCAATCTGTAACATTTTCAGTAGATGTTGTATTGTCTCCGATATCGAATTCAGCATACACATCATACTCGTCATAATCCCCGGGACTACGATAGTCCATTACCTTCTTGACAATACGGTAGTGACCGTCCGATAAGTATCCATATATAGATTCCCATTCAAGGGGAAGCTCCGTTATTCCATCCTTATTGATATCATATGCGATATCTTCCCAGCCTCTTTCGATATCCTTGGATGAATTATCTATCCATTCTCCGTGTGCATTCCTAACCTGTATCTCATACCACTGTCCGGTTTGTAGCTCACCTGTTACATTGCCGCCAGTTTGAGAAAAAACTAAGGTGCATCCAGTAGGTGTAACATCCTTAACATACATCTGTAGTCCGATTGGATTATCAACTTCTCCCCGACCAAGTGCCGGTATGTCCGTCATACTGACAATATTCCCCTGTTCATCGATCAGATGCATTCCTATCACAATAGTATCTCTTAAGAAATCCGCCGAATTACTGCTATAGAAGCTTCTGTCTACCTGCTCAAATGTGATATCCTCATTATTTGTAAGCACAATATATTTGGTATCATATGCTGCATTGGGAGTTCTCCCGGACAACTCCTTTTTATACGCAAAAACCATATCTCCTTCAGCAACATAACTGCCACCAACGTATTCATATTCAATGCCTAAATTTTCTTCCAATCCGTCTTGCAGGAGACGTCGTTCTCTCTCCGCAGCTTCACGTTTTTCTGCCTCCTCCTGCTCCGCCAGTGCCTGGGCTTCTCGTTCCATTGCTGCCTGTTCAATGCTGTTGTCTTCGGAAGCAATCCTTACTTCTGCGTTTTTCGCCCTGACCGTCAAAAAAATATCATCATTTCCTATCTTAAGATTAATACGAAGTCCAACCCGGTACCATACTCCCGGCTGCACTTGAAATGTAACAGGCCTGTTAGCCTGAAGCTGTGCCGTCTGCTCAACAACATCTGTACTGCCTTCTACAGCTTGGAGAATCAGCACTCCTCTGTAAAAGTTACCCGTATCAAGTTTTAGCGTATTCCCTTTCGGTGAGACTTCCTCATCAGAATACCAGACCGTATCACTTTCTGATCCTGCAGGTATCTTCACTGTGATATCATAGTAGCGACTTTTCGGATTCGTCATAAAGCATACAGCTACAACGATACAGGCAATAACGGCTACAATGATCACCCAGAACGCCGGCTTCTTATAATTCAGCACACCCTTGACCCGCTCTTTTACTCCTGTTTCACCAAATGCCAGCGGGCATGCAGCGATGATCCTGCGATTCACACTGCAATCGAGCAAAGCCTGCGAATACGCCGCCATATATTCCCTGTCCTTATCCTTTATGACCTTTTCATCACAGGCAGCTTCTATATCCCGGCAAAGCAGAATATATGCCACCCAGCACAAAGGATTAAACCAATGTATCGCAAGTAATACAAATCCAAAAGGCTTCCACCAGTGATCATGCCTTTTCAGATGTGCCTCTTCATGCGCTATCACAAGTTCAAGGGTGTCTTCATTTATTCCTGACGGAACATAGATTTCCGGTCTGAATATCCCAAGGATAAAGGGCGAATCCACTTCATCGCATTCCTTAACTCTGTCATTCATGGCAACGGAAGCCCGTACTTTTCTCCTTAATAAAATGTAGCTGATAAGAGCATATAAAAGCATCACTGTCATACCGGTCAGCCATATGATACTGCCCATAAATACAACTACCTGCATCGGGTTCACACTTGAAGCAGCATCCGGCGAAAAAGAATTCTCAATAACCGGATTCACTGCATTATCAATGATCCTGACTCCGGAATCAATATGCGGATCCTGCACCATCTCGATATTATCCGGAACTACTTTTGCACTTGGTAAGATGCTGAGCACACTCTCCAATGAGATAGGACAAAGGAGTCTCACAGCAACAAGCCCCCATAACAGGCACGATATCCATCTGGGAGCTTTTTTAAGCAGAAGTCTGGCGACGATCACCGCAAGGATCAGCCAGGATGCATTTATGGAAAGATTCAGAATTTTTAAGAATAAAGCACTCATGGCGCTTACCCCTCCTTCTTAAAGGCATCTATCATCTTCTGGATCTCATCAACCTCTTTTTTTGACAGTTTCTTGTGTGAGGTGAAGGCCGCAATAAACGCCGGAAGCGATCCCTCATAAGAATCTTCGATGATCTGTTCGCTCTTAGCCGAGTAAAACTCTTCTTTACTGATACGGGAAGAAACGATACCGTCCACATTCTGAAGCAGACCTTTCTCACATAGCTTCCTGAGAACTGTGTATGTGGTTGGCTTCTTCCAACTCAGTTCTTTCTCACATACCTTCACCAGATCTCCCGAAGATATCGGTTCATTCGCCCAGACGATATCCGCAAAACGCTCCTGTACCGCCGCCAATTCAATGCTCTTCATCTATCGTTCCCTCCTTGGTTTATTCCTGTAAACTCGCTTTTAGTTTATAGCTATAAACCCAGCTTGTCAAGAAATATTTAATAAAAGTGTCAGATTTCCATGCCGATATTCGTTTTATAAGTGAAGGCCTTCAAAAGAAACGGGGTAAAGTCAATGCCTTATATGAACAGAGACAACGCAGATTACTTGGTAAACAAATATGCAGACACGATCTTAAGGATCAGCTATATGTATCTGAAGCAGACACAGGATGCCGAGGATATCTGTCAGGATGTATTCATGAAGCTTTTAGCAAAGGATTATCAGTTCGCTGACCCATCCGCCGAGAAAGCATGGATTATCCGTACAACAATAAATGCCTGCAAAGACCATCTGCGGACAAGCTTTTGGAAACGGGTAACTGTACTGGATGAAGATTATGACATTCCTGCACCAAAAGAGCCGGAATCAGACCTGCTCCCATTGGTCATGGAACTGCCAAAGAATTACCGAATCAGCATCTATCTACATTATTACGAGGGATACCAGGTAAAGGAGATTGCTTCTATCCTCAGAAAACCGGAAAATACGGTTTCCGCATACCTTGCCCGTGGCAGAAAGAAACTGAAATCTGTTCTGGAAAGCCGGAGCGAATACCCATATGCAGCAGCACAAGGAGGAACACACTATGCGAAATGAGTTTGAAGATGCATTTAAAACAAGTATGAATACGCTCCGCTTTTCCCCGGAAGATAAGAAGCGTATCACAGAAAAAATCATACAAACACATACCGAACAAAGGAGAATCAACATGAATAAATGGACATTACCAAAAGCCGCAGCTATTGCTGCAACCTGTCTTTTAGTCACCGGTGGAACTGTATTCGCCGCATCAAAGATCATTATGTACACAGCTTCATCCAACGCAAACTACGATTATTCTTCTGCTACAGAAATGAATTCTGCCACATCAGACCATCAGGAAAATGCTGAAGTAAAGATGCCGGATTTCCCGGATTCCTTGGGCGACTATTCTTTTGACGGCGGAAATACAGTATATGTTGCCGGAAAGGATGATTCAGGGAATACTCTTGGCAAATGGGATGATCTACACGCTGTTTACAAGAATGAGGACGGCGATATCGTTAATCTCACCTTGTCCTACAACTTATCAGATGATGAGAATCGTACCCCTACCGAAAGCCGTACAATAGATGGAATTACCATCAACTTCAATTACGATGAGTACCTTATACTCCCTGATGAAAATGAGCCCCTTGAGGCATCGGTGCAGGAACGCAAGGAGAATGATGATCACTTTTTCGTAAGCTATGGTGGCGAAAAAGAAACATATTTCTTCAGCAATGCCTCTTTCATAAAAGATGGTGTACGCTATCTTATTTTCACCAATGATGATGTATCTGCAGATGATCTGTTTAAGATGGCTGCTGAACTGATAAACCGATAATCGAACATTTGCGTAAAATCATTTTTTCTTAAAAACAGTAAACATATTGCAAAAGGGGCGAAGTTGATTCGCCCCCCTTTCTTTAACTCATAATCATCCATCTCCGAAAACCTTTGGGTTATCGGATTTAGTGCAAGATCAGTTTTTATATTCGAAAACATTCCTCTTATATCATCTGAAAATGTCTCATGGCATCCTCAATCGCCTTAACCTTCTCTTCAGGGCATCCCGGTTGCTTGCTATCTGCAGACTTCGCCTTGTTATAGTTCTCCCGCTCGATGATCCCATGTATCTGCTTAACCTGAGCAATATTCAGATTCGTCACATGAAATCCGTACTTCTTCTGCACCCAGTCCTGGATCTCCTTATATGTCGCTTTAGCTTCCGCACTGGTCAGATCCAGCTCATCCATATCCACTTTAACCTCGATATGATGCTTTGCTTCAGAAAGTTTGGACAAAAGGCATACCGTCTCAACATGAACCGTATGAGGAAACATATCACAGGGTGTAAATGCCTTTAATACATACCCATTATCACAGAGTAATCGAAGATCTCTGGCAAGTGTAGCGCTGTCACAGCTTACATATACGATTCTGTCAGGCGACATTTTCAGTATAGTGGTTAAACACAGCTCATCACATCCTTTCCTCGGCGGATCAACTACTATACCATCGGGATGAGTCATGCGGTATCCATCTGTACCTTCTTTACTGTCTTTGTTCTTCTCCCAGAGTCTGTCTATGACTTCTTCGGCTTTGCCTACATAGAAGTCTGTATTATTTAGCTTATTTATCTTTGCATTTTCTTTTGCATCCTCTATCGCCTGGGGAACTATCTCTACGCCATATACGTGACCGGCTTTTTTTGCAAGAAAAAGCGATATAGTTCCTATTCCGCAGTAAAGATCCCATACAGTCTCACTGCCTCCAAGATCAGCATACTCAAGGGCCTTTTCATACAGCATTCGGGTCTGAACGGGATTTACCTGATAAAATGACAAAGGAGAAATCTTAAACTCAAGATTTCCTATGCTGTCGGTTATGGTATCAGATCCGTACAGCGTTTTATAACCGTTGCCCATAATGACATTTGTCTTTTCTTTATTAATGCTGTAGGATATGCTCTGTATTTTTGCCACTGATAAAAGGCGATCGATAAGTTCCTTTCCCTTTGGAAGCGTATCTGCATTTATAACCAGACATACCATCAGTTCGCCGCTTGCAAAGCCCTTTCTGATAAGTACATGTCTTACAACTCCTTTATGCATAACTTCATCATAGGCCGATATCCCGTATCTTTTCATCCATTCAAGAATAGCCTGCAAGATACTTTTATTCTCATATGCTCCTATCATGCAGTCATCTATCGGCATGATGTTATGCGTTCTTCCCGCATAGAATCCTGCGATCAGATTTCCTTCTTTGTCATACCCGACGGGAAACTGAGCCTTGTTTCGATATCTGAAGCAGTCATCTTTCATGCCCATTATAGGTTCCTCGATCGATTCTAGGAATTCTCTTTCAAAACCCCCGAGTCTGATAAGATTGTTTATTACCTTGTCTCTCTTAAACTTTAGCTGTCTCTCATAAGATAATTCCTGTATCTGACAGCCTCCACACCTTCTCGCGTCCGGACATTTTGCCTTTATCCTGTATTCCGACGGAGAGATAACAGTCTTTACTTTTCCGTATCCGTATGTCTTCTTGACCTTTGTGACAATAAACTGAACACGGTCTCCGATGAGCGCATCCTTAATAAAAAAGGTGTAGCCGTCTAACTTACCTACACCTTCTCCGTCATTTGTGATATCTGTTATCTCAACTTCCAACAGTTGATTCTTCTGATACATGTTTTTCCTCTTTAATAAACTACCTGATTCCTGCCGTTAGCCTTGCCTGTATAGAGCTTGTCATCAGCTTCCTTTATCGTAGACTGAAGATCGCTGTTGAAATCATATTCAGCAAGCCCCATGGTCATTGTGATATGTATCTCATTACCGCCGACACGGATCACAGTCTTTTGTATGGTCCTTCTTACATCTTCTAGATGCGTATAAGCATCATCACCGTTGCAGTCAGGAAATACCATAAGAAATTCCTCTCCGCCCCAGCGTGCCAGAAATGCATCCTTTCCGCATGCATCCACCATGATCTTAGCAACATCCTTTAATACCTCGTCACCCATATCATGACCGTAGGTATCATTGACTTTCTTAAAGAAATCTATATCCCCTATAGCTATGCTTATCGGCTTGTCTGGATATTCCTCTCGTACCGTCTTGATATATTCCATGGCTCTGCGTCTGTTAAAAAGTCCCGTAAGCTGATCTGTATATGCTTCTTTTTTAAGTAAGTCATTATACTTCATCAGCTTGCTCTCTTCCTCGTTGTCTTTCTGACTGAACATATATGACACGAAGATTATGCTTAAAAAGACCGCCGAGATATTGGTTATCTGCATAAGCTTATCAGCCAGCAGAGTCATCTCTATCTGAGATGCCATCTTGCCGTAGAGCATTATTGTGATGATACGTATGACAAGTACAAATCCTGCATTTACAAACTTGATCGCCGGTCTTCCGTAAGATGCAAAAAACAGCATCATCAGAACCAGTATGAAGTAGTTCTGAAGACCTGCGCTCCATCCGAAGCATGGGATGAATTCCAGTATCCACAAAAACAAAAACAGCATGAATAAAAACAATGCTGTCTTTGTCTTTGAATAATATGTTCCTATGAATAAAACAACTATAGCCGCAAGGAAACCGAATATCTTTACTGTGTTGATCTTAAACAGTTCGCTCCCTGCTATAAGAAGGTCTATCACAAAGGCAATAAGCACTGTGAGATACAGTACTCTCAGTGCTACCATTGCCGATTTAGATTCATTTTCCGACTTTACATCCTTAGTTATAAGGTCGCGTAATCCCATGCATCTACTTTTTGCGCGCCACCACTATACTCTGTACAACAAGGAATATGCACAACATGGCGGCGACGGTAATACCGGTCCACCAGGCCTGATCAAGACCCGCTGAGGCAACAATGTTCTTAATGGTACTAAGAGACAGTACTCCGAACAGTGTTCCGATGATATTGCCGACTCCTCCTGTTAACATTGTACCACCAATTATGGAAGATGCAATAGCATTCATTTCTGCCCCCGCACCGTTTGTCGCGGCTCCCGAGCCAACATGAAGGAAGTATACAAATCCTCCGATACCTGCTAAGACACCGCACAGAAGCTGTGATAAGAATCTTGTACGCTTTACATTGATACCGAGCATAAGTGCTGACTGTCTGTTTCCTCCTACTGCATAGAAGGATCTGCCAAGCTTAGTCCATCTTAACATCATGAACATGAGTATAACGATCAGAATGGCTATTATAACACCTATCTCGACATATGCATTTACATATACGCCCTTCTTGTTGTAGCTTCCCATTCCCGGAACGTTCACTCTAGTATTCTTGAGTGCAACGAACTGCTCATTTGCCACGTTGAAAGGATCTGCGTTTATGATGGTCGTCATACCCTTTGCAAAGAACATACCTGCAAGGGTAACGATGAAAGGCTGGATATCCAGATATGCTACTAAATAGCCCTGAACCAGACCAAATGCAAGTCCTATTCCGAGAGCTAAAAGCATCGCTCCGCCGACTGTTCCGTTCTTGTGATCAAGATATACCGCACAGCTCATTGTAACGAGTGCCGTAACACCGCCGACCGAGATATCGATACCGCCTGTGATCATTACAAGCGAAAGTCCGCATGAAAGGATTATCAGTGCTGCGTTTTCATTCAGTATGTTGAAAAACGCCTGAGGCTTTAAAAAGCCCTTGCCCAAAAATATCATTGCTCCTATGTACATCAGCACAAAAACCACTATAGTGATCGTAAGAAGCAGATTGCTGTCTGTCATGCCTGACAGTTTTGAAAAGAGGCCTTTGCTTTCCTTGGTCTTTGTTTCCATATTAAGCCACCCCCTTCTTTGCTTTGTTGCTTGTAAACTGTTTCCATTTTGCACTCATGAATTCTCTTACTACGGGTGCTGAGAATACAACAAGCAGAATAACGACTACGGCTTTGTATGCCGGAAGCGCTGTTGATTTAACGTTGAATTTATAAAGTGTCGTGGTCAGAAACTGTATAACGTATGCACCGATTATAGATGCCGTCATATTGAACTTACCACCGCTTAATGAGTTACCGCCAAGAGCGACCGCAAGGATCGCATCCATTTCTATATCCTTGGCAACAACCGAATAGTTAATGGTTGAGAGTCTGCTGACCTTTATAAGACCAGCGACTGCAACACAGATACCAAGAAGCACAAATGTCATGAACTTTATCAATGTCGGATTCAGTCCGTTCAGTCTTGAAGACTGAGCATTGATACCTACTGCCTGTACATAAAGTCCGAGGTTTGTGAACTTGAGCAAGGCCGCTGTGACTATCATGACTGCGAGCGCGATGAAAAACGGAGTAGGTATCGGTATCCCCGGTATAAAGTTTCCGAAGTATCCGAATGAAGGCTCGCTTACGATCGGAAGCTCGTTGTTATTGATCCATGCTGCTATCGAACGTCCTGCCGTAAACAGTATCAGCGTAGCTACCATCGGCTGGATCTTAAACCAGGATACGAGCATTCCGTTGAACGCACCTGCTATCATTCCGGCAAGTACTGCAATCAGGAATGCGCAGATTATAGGCATCTGAAGCTCATCGGGTCTTGAATTTCTGCCGCATAACATTCTTAAGATAACACTTCCGGTTATAGCTATGCCTGCACCGACTGAAATATCCTGTCCGCCTGATGCCGCAGTTACAAGAGTCATGCCTATCGCTAGAATGGCAAGCTCTGAACCGTAGTCAAGGATCGTTATCAGATATCCCGAAAGTACGGGATCTCCGGCTGAGTTCTGTCCCATCGCTATCTTAAAGAATGACGGATCCATTATAAGATTGAACAATGCCAGTAATATCAACGCTGCTAACGGAATAAAGATCTGGTTTCTGAATATATTGCTTATCTGAAATTTATTCTTCTGCATCACTGTCACCTCCGGCAATAGTATTCATGATCATCGTCTGGTTAAGCTCGTCTCCTTTGAGTTCTCCGACTACTTTTCTGTCACGCATTACGATAAGTCTTGAACATGTACGCAACATCTCGTCTGTTTCAGATGATATGAATGTTATGCTCATACCTTCACTGGCAAGCTTGAGTACGAGCTTCTGAATATCAATCTTTGTTCCTACATCAATACCTCTGGTAGGCTCATCAAGTATCAGATATTCAGGATGGGTGAGCAGCCATCTAGCTATGATGCATTTCTGCTGATTACCTCCTGACAGAGATTTGATCGGCGTATCTGCCGATGCGGTCTTGATGCTTAACAGTTTGATGTATTCATCTGCGAATTTATTGGCCTCAGCCTTTGTAAACGGCTTGAAGAATCCCTTCATAACCTGGAGTGCCAGTATAATGTTCTCTCTTACTGAAAGATCTCCGATGATACCGTCAATCTTTCTGTCCTCGGGCAGATATGCGATACCGTTCTTCATGGCATCGATAGGCTTGTTTATCTTTATCTCCTGTCCGTTCTTTCTGACAGTTCCGCTTATGACTCTGTCCGCGCCAAAGATGGCTCTTACGCACTCGGAGCGACCTGAACCCAAAAGTCCGGTAAATCCGTTTACTTCGCCCTTCTGTATATAAAAATCAAACGGCTTGATACCCTGATCAGAAGCAAGACCGCTTGTCTCAAACAAAGGCTGTGCCTTTTCATCGACCTTGCTATCCTTGCTATCACCCTTGATATCAGAAAGATCATCGAGCTCTTTACCGAGCATCTTTGATACAAGCTGAACCCTGGGAAGATTCTCTATCGCATATTCTCCGACAAGCTTTCCGTCACGTAAAACGGTGATCTTGTCGCACACTTCATAAACCTGATCTAAGAAATGCGTTACAAATATGATCCCTACGCCTCTCTGTTTTAGATCCCTCATGAGCTTAAAGAGTTTTTCAACCTCCTGCTCGTCAAGAGAAGATGTAGGTTCATCGAGTATCAGCACTTTACATTCCATGTCAACGGCACGTGCTATGGCTACCATCTGCTGTACCGCAATTGAACAGCTTGCAAGCTGCTGAGTCGCCTGGGCAGGTATATCGAGAGATGTAAGGATCTTTTCAGCTCCCTCGTTCATCTGCTTCCAGTTCTGGATTATGTTATCGCTTCTTCCGATGTACATGTTTTCTGCAACCGAAAGATTCGGGCATAACGTGATCTCCTGATACACTGTACTTATGCCTAAGTGCTGAGCGTCCTGAGGCGATTTTATATGAACCTCTTTATCGTCCAGCATTATCTGACCTTCATCCTTTGTATAAACACCGGTCAGAACTTTTATAAGAGTGGATTTACCTGCGCCGTTCTCTCCCATCAGAGCATGTATCTCGCCTTCATTGAGCGAAAAATCAACGCCCTGCAGAGCAAGTACGCCGGGAAAGCTCTTATGAATGTTTTTTAGCTCTAGTATCTTTTTCACCTGATACCCCACTTCCTTAAGAAAAACGCGGCGCAACGTGTGTTGCGCTGCGCCGCGCATTTTAGATATTTATTGTCTACTGTCTATTAGATACCGTAGTTGTCAACATCTTCCTGTGTGATCGTTGAAGCATCGAATCCCTTTTCATCCATGATGATTGTCTTCTCAGGGATAGACTCGCCAGCTTCAAGTTTCTTGATTATCTCATCGATGTAAGATGACTGGAAAGGATTGCACTGTCCATCATAGTTCCAGTTCTGCTTAAGGAGCTCTTCAAGTGCCCACTTGTTGCAGTCAAAGCCCATAACGATGACGTCCTTGCCTACGCCGTGAGAGATGTTAGCCTTGTCAAGAGCTGCTACAGCACCCTTAGCCATATCGTCGTTCTCTGCATAGATTACGTTGAAAGGTGTGCCTGCATCGATAACTGACTGAACGATCTGCTGTGCATTGTCTGCGTTCCACTCAGCGGTCTGCTGTGTAACGATGTTCCAGTTAGCTTCTGCTGCTACTTTGCTGTCAAGAGCGCCTGAACGACCCTTCTGTGCTGCTGAACCCATAACACCCTGGATATGGATTACGTTGTACTCTGAAAGGTTCTGGCCTGCAAGCCATGTAACTGCTGTCTCGCCTTCCTTAGCCATATCAGATACGATTGAAGCTTCATATAATGAAGGATCTGCATCGATTGTACGGTCAAAAAGGATAACCTTTATACCAGCGTCCTGAGCATCTTTAAGAACTGAATCCCAGCCTGCTGTATCAGCTGCTGATAAAAGTAAGTAGTCAACGCCATCCTGTACGAACTTCTGTGCTGCTGCGATCTGCTCGTCGTTCTTTAAGCTGTATGCGAACTGAGCATCATATCCGTTTTCCTTAGAAAATGTCTTCTTAAGGTCTGCATCATTAGCTGTTCTGTAACCAGACTCGTTAGGATCGTTGTTGATGATACCAACTGAGATAAGCTTGTCTGCTGAATCTTCTGCAGGAGCTGCTGTCTCAACTTCTGTCTTTGTTTCTGCTGCTGTATCAGCTGCAGGTGCGCTTGTGTCAGCTGCAGGAGCTGATCCGCCACAACCAACAAGAAGAGTTGCTGCCATTGCTACGCTTAAAACTGCGCTCATTAATTTTTTCTTCATTTCATTTCCTCCCTATTCAAAAATGAATCTGTATTTGATGAAGGCTCTTTTGTCCTTCTGATTTAAGTTTATGGATAAAATCTGACCCGTTCAACGTTTTCAATACCAAATTTTTGAGTTTCGTCAAAATATCAATACCAATTTTAACTCTGCGATGATATAATTAATTACAAATTCGGGATCGGGTTTTGATTTTTTATCATTTTGTAGAGTTTTTTCATGTTTTGTAGCTTATACAGCTTCTTTGTCAGACATTTTTCTACATATCAGGCCTGGATTTTCATTGTGCATTTTCAATAAAAACGTTTTACCGGGTTTCAATTAATTACTGAGGATTTGAAATTTTTTTAAAGAATTATTTCCGTTTTTTTATGTGTTTTGGAAATATTGAACATTTTATTAAAAAGATATGACACCCAAATACAGGTTATTAGCAGAAAAGATAACAGAATATATCAACAATGATAACTCTTTAAGCAGAAAGCTTCCCACAGAAAGACAGTTAGCACAGATGTACGATGTCAGCAGGCAGACTGTAAGGGAAGCATTGAATATCCTTCTTAGGCAAAAACTCATATATAAAAGAAGGGGAAGCGGTATCTACATTTCGGATTCATATTTTGCTTCCCGAAACAAGATAGCGCTGATTGTCCCCTCTAAGGAAGACTATATCTGGCCGATCTTTATCAGCGAGCTTAAGCAGTCTCTTTCTTCACTGGGTTATTCGCTCGAGATATTTGAGAGCAGAGAAAGCAGAAAGATCGAAAGAGATATACTTCTTTCAATCCAGGATGAACTTGTTCGCGCAATAATCTCTGTTCCAATAAAAAGTTCCGTTCCAAATCCCAATTTAGCCCTTTATGAACAGTTATCGTCAAAACATATCCCGACTCTGTTCATTACCGATGTATATTCGCAGGCAGGTGATCTTTCATATGTCAGGTTCGATGACTTTTATGCCGTTTATCGTCTGACAGGTGAGATCCTTTCGGATTCTGATAATATATACGGGATATTCATGTCTGACTCAAACAGTTCACTTAGCCGTTATAACGGATATATTCAGGCCATGCTTGAAGCAGGTATAAATCCCGAGGATGAACATGCCTTATGGCTAAATTGCGACAGCATAAGACAGTACAGGAAAAGCGGCAGGATAGAGGCGATGGATCAATTCATAAAAAACTTATGCAAAAGCAGGCATATGAACACTGCCATTATATGTCATAACGATGAGATAGCGGCAGCTTTTTTGGATATGTTTTCCAAAAAGGAGACACTTCCTTTTATATATTCTTTTGACAGGAGCTATTTAAGCAGGCTTGAACAATACAGCATGATCTCTCTTTGCGTACCCGTAAAGGAACTTACAGACACGATCGCCAAACAGGCTGTTACACTGATAACGGAAAACAAGCCCGTAAAAACAATACTGCTGCCACAAAAGTGACAGCAGCCTGATTACTGATTTCTGTAATCCCTGGGTGACATGCCCTGGGTCTTTTTAAATACCACACTGAAATAGTGCTGATCCTTGTATCCGACCTCACCGGCTATCTCCCCGGTATGAAGGTTTGTAGTCTTTAACAGTTTTTTTGCCAGCTCCATTCTCTTCTTTGTCACATACTCTACAAATGTCATATCCATCTCGTTTGAGAATATCCCGCTGAAATAGTTCGGAGAGACATTGCTGTAGCTTGCGACATCATTTAAGGATAATGATTCATCGGCAAAGTTCTCATCTATGTATGCGATCGCCTTGTTGATTATCCTCTTGTACTGGCTCGAGCTTGCCTTCTCCCTGACTCTTATTGCAGATGCGAGCATATTTCTTATGTATGCGGTTATCTTGCCCTTGTCAACACTCATATCGTCAAGCATGCTTATATCGGTATTTTCAAGGAAGTCTTCCTTGTTTTCACCAAGTTCTTCAACATATGCAAGGACAGTAAACCTTATATTTAATATCAGATAATCCCTGAACATCTTGGATTCAAGTGCATCAGATAGACTGTCCGTAAAGCCTTTGGCAAAGACCTCCGTCTCTTCTTCCTGACCGTTTATTAAAAAACCCTTTATAATGTTGGGATCGATCTGCGACAGCTCAGGCTCCTTGTATCCTCCGGTGCTCTCGGGATGATTATTCTCGATATCACTCTTATTGAACACATGCTTGGAGGGTTTTAAGAAACGATATGAGAATATCCTGTTTACCTCTTCAAAGCAGTCCGGTAAGAGACTGAGTCTTTCAACATGCTCTCCGTAGGCGACATACCATTCAAAATCCTCGCTGTAGGATTCGCATATCCTTGTGATATTCCCTACGCATCTTTCTCTGAGCATATCAATATTTGAAGTATCTCCCATGATCAGTATGCAGTATGTGCTGATATTCCATCTGAAGATCAGATACTCCTTAAATCTCATAAAATATCTTATGAGCTCGTCAGGATTTTCATTGATATATACCATGACGATATCATATGCGGGCGAGTTAAGATCTATAGAAAGCTTTGAAGCCTCATCATACATCTCCTTGACGGAAAGCTTCCTGTCAAAGACCTTTTCAAAGAAGTGTCTTATCGCAAGCTGCTCATACTCTCTGTATTCCTCTTTAAACTTCGCAAGGTAGTCATTCTGTTCCTTTTCGGATTCAATCTTTTCCGATATCTGAGTAAGGACTTTCTGAAGCGCGGCTCTTGTAACGGGCTTTAAAAGATACTGCTCGACTCCTATGTCTATTGCCTGCCTTGCGTACTCAAAGTCATCATATCCGCTGATGATTATGATTTTTGTACCAGGAAACTCACTGGTTACTATCTGACTTAGGGCAAGACCGTCCATAAAAGGCATCTTTATATCTGTTATGAGGACATCCGGCCTTGTCTTTCTTATAAGAGGAAGAGCCATCTCTCCGTCTGACGCCTCCCCGACAAAGACATATCCGTACTTTTCCCAGGGAATGCTGTCACGCAGACCCTCTCTCATTATTCTCTCATCTTCAACCAAAAATACCTTTAACATATTTACCCCTTAGTACGCTCTGCTGTCGAGAGACTCCAATACATTTTCCTTTGTAAAGACCACCTCGTCAACGGAATTCTCTTTTTCTACGCTCTCACCGTTTTCAAGTTTCTTTATTATCTGAGAAACATACTCTCCCTGCATGGGATTGCATTCAATGTCAACATTGATGGTCCCGTTATATACCATGGTAAGAGCTTCGTGACAAGCATCAAACGAAACGACTATCACCTGTCCGTCTATTCCCGTCGTTATACCTCTGCTCCTCATCGCAGCGACTGCACCGAAAGTCATATCATCGTTCTGTGATATGACTACATCTATATCATTAAACTCCCTTAAGAGCTTTCCCATCTCTTCCTTTGCCTTTGTATTGGTAAAGTCGGCATCGACTTCCGCAAGGATCTTCCAGTTCGGATGGTTTTTTGATATCTCATGAAAGCCTTCACTTCTTCCGATCTCGGCTGATGATCCTTCCGTTCCCTTAAGGATGACTATGTTAATGTCCTCCTCATTGCGGCCTCTCTTCCACAGTTCCTGTTCAAGCCATATCCCTGCCTTGATACCCTCCTGCTTCATATCTGAGCCTACATGAGCCACATAAAGAGAGTCATCTTCAACATTTACGGTTCTGTCCATAAGTATAACAGGAATCCCTGCATCCCTGGCCTCGGCAAGAACGTTTTCAAATCCGTCCTCCGTACAGGGAGAAAAAACAATATAGTCAACCCTCTGTGATATAAAGCTTCTTATCGCTTTTATCTGGTTATCCTGTTTCTGTCTTGCATTGCTGAATATGGCGAAATATCCGTTCTCTCTTGACAGGGCATTCTGTATGGATTCGGTGTTTGCCGTCCTCCATACGGATTCGCTTCCAAGCTGTGATATTCCGACAACTATGAGCTTGTCATCCGACGGCTCGGTTACCGTATCCTTTGCGGGATTTAAAAAGAATCCGCTCCTCTCGCCGATAAGTATCGTAGCGCAGAGGATAAGTACTATTATCGCCGCCATCATTGGATATAAAACATGTCTGCGCATCCTTATTCCTCCGCCTGATCTTTGATAATGGCAGGTATCACAATCTTTATTGATGTTCCCTTATCCTTTTTGGAATCTATCTCCATTCCGTATTCCATTCCAAAATGCATCCTGATACGCTCGTTTACATTGGCAAGCCCGAATCCCGCCTTTGTATCCTTGCATTTATTTGCGATCTCTTCTCTTAAGTTGTTTAAAGTATCCTCATCCATGCCGACCCCGTCGTCCTTTACAAAGAAGACTATGTTATTGCCTTCTTTTTTGCCGGTCACGCTGATATTTCCCCTGGCTCTCTTGTATTTTATGCCGTGATAGAGAGAATTCTCCACAAGCGGCTGTAATGTCATCTTCTGGATAGTATAGTCATAGATATCATCATCTATATCTATCTCATAATCCAGTATATCCCTGTATCTTATCTGCTGGATACCAAGATAGCTTCTGATATGCTGTTCTTCCTCGCGTATGGTTATGAGTTCTTTTCCGTGACTGAGTACGAGTCTGAAAAATTCTGAAAGACTCATTACAACATTGATCGCCTCTTCGGATTTTGAACTCTCGATAAGCCATACGATGGTATCAAGGGTATTATAAAGAAAGTGCGGATTGATCTGCTCCTGCAAAAGCCTGAGCTCCGCATGACGCATCTTTGCTTCATCTTCCTTTATAGTATCCACCATGATCTCAAGATGCTCGGACATGTCGTTTACAGAATTTGCAAGGACCATTATCTCATCATCTGTCTTGATATCGGCTCTTGATTCAAAGTCTCCGCCCGCTATCTTATCAGTTACATCGCAAAGCTTGTTTATGGGCTTGGTTATATCCTTTACCATAAAGATTGCCATGCCGATTGTTATCAGAACGATGACTGCACTGACTACACCCCAGAATATGATGAAGTTATATACTCTGTCATGAAGCTGACTCTGAAGGTTTTCCATATCCTTTGTCTGATAATAGATGAAGTGCTGTATGTCTTCCTCTATCAGATCCGTGAGAATATATATATCATTGTTCAACATGATCATATTCTCATCATAGCGGTCACCCTCTTCGAGATTTTCCTTTATAGTATCGATCTTCATCTCAAGAGTCTCGCAGTTTCGCATAAGACTCATGAGCCAGTCCTTTGAACTGCCGTCTGTATCATCAAGCAGTGCAGTCAGGTCCTGTCTCATCTCGTTTATCATGGAATAGGGATTTTTTAAGGATTCATCTTCGTCGATCGTGTCAAACGTAACATAACCGACAGTCAGCTTGTAAAGACTCTCGTCCATATCTTCCTTGAAATAGACGTTGTATTTGTTTGCGACAGTCATGTTGCTTACTATATCCTCGTAAGCACGGCTGTAACTTAAAAGTGAATATATGAGATATATCGTGATTATGACAAGAGGTACCAAAGCTACGAACACCAGTGTCAGCAGCTTCTGTTTTATCGGATATTGAATATTGATTCTTCTCTTATCAGACATGCTTTACCCTTAATCCGGCATTTTTGTCATGCGGACATTTGAATCAATGACTCTCTGGAATCCGAGCCAGTCCTGTGTTGCATTTGATTCGATCAGTTCCTTGAATGTCTCCATCTTGGCATCAAGATTGTCAGCCATGTTAAGCGCCATTGCTTCCATCAGTGCAGGCTTTTTAGGCGAACCGTATTCATATTCTCCGTGATGAGCCAGTATGCAGTGCTTAAGCTCGTTTTCCAGAACCTTCGGAAATCCGGGTATGTCACGAACCTTTTGTGATACCATCTCGCATCCCATTACGATATGACCCAAAAGATTGCCTTCATCCGAATAATCGTTTACAGGGAAAGCATCCAGTTCTCTGATCTTGCCTATATCATGGCATAAAGCTGCCGTTACGAGCAGATCCCTCTTAAGGAGCGGATAGTGGATTGCAAAATGCTCGCACATCTTAGCAACACTTAAAGTATGCTCAAGCAGTCCTCCCACAAATCCGTGATGAACGGATTTTGCCGCAGATGAAAACTTGAACGCTTTTATGAAATCTTTATCATTTACATAGAACTCTTCAAGAAGCTTCTTTAGATACTCGTTCTTTGTCTTGTTCACAAGTAAGATAAGCTCGCTGTACATCTCTTCTATATCATACTGGGATGTCGGAAGATAATCGCTTGGCTCGTATTCTCCGTCATGACAGACCCTGATACGCTTTATGCTCATCTGAAGAGAGCCGTTAAACATGCTGACATCACCCATGACCTCTATATAGTCCATGGCATCAAAGTCTGCTATTCCCGGACTTGAAGGATCCCATACCTTGGCATCCATTGTCCCTGTTTTATCCTGCAGGATCACGCTTAGGTAATTCTTTCCGTTTTTGGTAACAGCGGATGTTCTCTGCTTGCACATATAGATATCCGCTACTCTGTCTCCGTCATTTAAGTCTTTTAAAAATCTCATGTCTTACTCCAATATGGATCACTCACCGAGCACAACGGTGATATCCATCTCCTTGTATTCTTCTCCGCTTTGGCGTTTAACCGTAACAGTAACCTCATCACCGGGATCATGCAGACCGATAGCTTCGGTAAATACCGTATAGCTGGTTATCTCAAACCCGTCGATCTTTGTGATCACGTCTCCGCTCTGTATGCCCGCCTTCATGGCAGCCGATTCCATATCTATCTCAAGGACATATGCGCCTACCGGTACGCCCAGATTGATCGCATCAAGTGTTACGTCCGTTCCTCTTATGCCCAGATATGCCCTCTTTTTTCCGTTTGACATTCTTTCAATGGTTCTCTTAAGGTCGCTTATTCCGATCGCGTTTAATGTATCCTTATCAAGCGCAGCGTTTTTCTGCCATATGATCCCGAGCACTTCTCCGGACATATTGAATATGACTCCGTTTGATGCATCATAACCTCTCATATCAGTCGTGAACATCTCGTAGTTGTTATCAATAAGATTGATGATATTGGATTTTGATGTGATCATACCCTGTTCAATGGATGTAACATTTGAAACCGGTCTTCCCACAGCTATGACAGGAGCTGCAAGCAGCCTGTTTGTCTTTGAATTTCCCAGCTTTGCTATTATATCGGGATCAAGAAGCGTAGCCGTCAGCTGATCAACTGGAACAGCGATTATGGCAAGTCCTGTATTCTTGTCTGTTTCCTTTACGACAGCACCCGTGACCAGTTCATTAAAAAAAGTAACATCAATGTTTTCGGAATTCTTTATTACCGATCCGTCAGTAAGGATTAGAAGCTCTATACCGTTATTTGCTATGATAAGCCCTGTCGTGACTTCCTTGCTCTCGTAAGCGACATTGAACCAGTCCACATCCTGACTGACTCCTGCAACCTTTACTACCGACTTCTGGCAGTTCTTTGACAGATTGTATATCTCATCGTAAAGCGCGTTGTAATCCTCAAGTACCGTTGTCGTTCTTTCCTTTTCCTGATAGATGATCTGAGTCCTAGTTTCTTCCTCATCCTCAAGTATCATATCCTCAGGCAGGATCTCTTCCTCATCGATCGGGATCTTTACCTCGTTTGCGACAGGCTCTTCTTCGGGAGTGAGCATATTGCTGAAGACCGGTTCTAAAACAAGAAAAGTGATGCATGCGAGCACACCAAATATAACAGCCATTGCCGCGGTAATGACTGTTCTTCTTATCAGCTTTTTTCTGTTTATCGGACGGGTCTTTATGCGCTCTCTGATGAGCTCATATTCCTCCTGGTTATTAATCTCTTCCATAATTCACAGTATACTTTAGGGCATTATTTTTGTAAATGCCATTATTCCTTCCACTTCAGTCTGTGAAGATTACCCTTTATCTGCATGCCTTTAAAATCCTGCTGCCTAAGTGCCTCATACAAAACTATGGCTACGGAATTTGAAAGATTAAGGCTTCTTATTTCATCGAGCATTGGGATTCGGATACAGGTCTTTTCATATTCGATGAGTATCTCTTCGGGAATACCTGCGCTTTCCTTTCCAAACATGATAAAGTCGTCATCTCCAAACTCAACATCACTGTATACCTGCTTTGCCTTAGTCGTTGCCATCCATATCTTTGCACCCGGATTTTTCTGCAAAAACTCATCAAAATTCATATATCTGTAAACATCAAGCCTGTCCCAGTAATCCATTCCTGCACGCTTTAGCTCTTTTTCATTGATCCTGAAGCCCAGTGGCTCTATAAGATGCAGCTTTGTTCCGGTTGCAACGCATGTTCTTCCTATATTTCCGGTATTGGCCGGTATCTCCGGCTGATGAAGAATAATATTCATATCTTTTCCTTTAAAAACTAATGCCCGGACAAAAGCCCGGGCAGTTAATTGCTTAACTATGCTCTCAGTCTGGCGATAAAGTCTGCTATACGCTCAAGTGCTATTTTAAGATTCTCGATAGAGTACGCATATGAGATACGCAGGAATCCTTCTCCGCAGTCACCGAATGCGGTTCCCGGTACAACTGCTACCTTCTCTTCCTCAAGAAGTCTGGTCGCAAACTCTTCACTGGTCATTTTAAATTCCTTTATGCAGGGGAATACATAAAATGCTCCGTAAGGCTCAAAGCAGGGAAGACCCATCTTTTCAAATTCACTCATCAAAAATCTTCTTCTCTGATTGTATGCCTCGCACATGCTGCTTACATCTTCATCGCCGTTCTTTAATGCCTCGATCGCAGCATACTGGCTGGTAGTCGGTGCACACATGATGGCAAACTGATGGATCTTTGTCATCTGAGCGATTATGTTTGCCGGACCGCAGGCATATCCGAGTCTCCATCCTGTCATGGCATAGGACTTAGAAAAACCGTTTATCACGATGGTCCTTTCCTTCATGCCAGGCAAAGATGCTATGGAAACATGCTCGCCCTTGTATGTCAGTTCTGCATATATCTCATCTGAAAGAACAAAAATATCATGCTTTAGAATGACTTCTCTTATCGCTTCAAGGTCTTCTCTTTCCATGATCGCGCCGGTGGGATTGTTGGGGAAGGGAAGGATGAGAAGCTTTGTCTTTTCGGTTATGGCTTCTTCAAGCTCGCCGGCTGTAAGCCTGAACTCGTTTTCATTCTTAAGATTTATGATAACGGGTTTTGCATCCGCAAGTATCGCACACGGCTCGTATGATACATAGCTTGGCTGGGGGATGATGACTTCATCTCCCGGATTTATCATGGCACGAAGCGCCATGTCTATGCCCTCGGAACCGCCGACAGTTATAAGCGTCTCTGTTTTTGGATCGTAGCTTAGATCAAATCTTCTGTTTAAATAGCTGCATATCTCTTTTCTAAGTTCCATCAGACCTGCATTGGAAGTATAGAAGGTGCGTCCTTTTTCAAGAGAATAGATGCCCTCGTCTCTGATATGCCACGGCGTGTCAAAATCAGGTTCGCCCACACCCAGTGAAATGGCATCCTTCATCTCTGCAACTATATCAAAAAACTTTCTTATACCCGATGGCTTGAGTGCTACGCACTTCTCTGATAAAGGATCTCTCATGGCATGATCATCTCTCTTTCGTCTGTATGTCTAGCACCAAGGATTGTGCCGTGATCTTTGTATTTCTTAAGTATGAAATGTGTCGCAGTGCTTAAAACGTTATCAAGGGTCGAGAGCTTGTCAGAAACGAAGCTTGCAACTTCCTTTATCGATTTTCCTTCAAGGTTGACCAAAAGATCATATCCGCCCGATATCAGATATACAGCATTGACCTCAGGATACTGATATATCCTCTCAGCCATATGATCAAAGCCCTGTCCTCTCTGAGGTGTGACCTTTACTTCTATAAGAGCTGAAACCTTTTCAAGGCTCGTCTTTTCCCAGTCGATCATCGTATGATATCCGCATATGATGCCTTCCTCTTCAAGGTTTTTGAGCTCATTGGCCACATCAATCTCTGATGCACCGAGTCTTACCGCCAGTTCATCTATCCCGATCTTGCTGTTTTTTTCAATAATACGAAGAATCTGTTCTCTCATGTCGAACCTCCCGTTCTTTTAATTCCTTAAATACAGTCCTTGTCAATTAACAGATAGTATAACATATATATACTGTATATGTCACAATACTTTTATGAGCTCGTCTGTGTTTGAGCTTTCCAAAAACCTGGTCTCATCATCCCTCAGAATAACCCTATCGATACACTGAGTAGTCCTTCCTATGACTGTCGCGAGTATCCCTTTCTCGATAAGAGCTTTTGTCAGCGCTTTTGAATCATCAGTTACTATCAAAAGAGCTCCGTCTCCTCTCAATGAGTAAGGATTGATATCAAAGAACTCGCTCACTTCGATAGTCTCCTGCCTTACCGGGATCCTGTTAAGTTCAACCCTGCATCCTGATCTAAGATCTTCACACAGTTCCCATAAAGCAGCAAATATCCCGCCTCCGGCCACATCATGCATGGCATATGTCTTTTCAGACTCTAAAGCGACCAAAGCTTCATCCGCCACACTCACAAACTGACCGAGCCCTATGGCATCATCAACATAGTATGCGGGAAGCCTTGTTATAAGTTCATCTCTTTTTTTACCGGATATGACAGACGTTCCCATAAGTCCTATCCATTTGGTCATTACAATATCGGCTTCCTTTGCTTTTGGGGCCTCAGGCTGTGCTCTTAACGGTTTTCCGAATGCCGTAACGCTTATTATCGGCTCCGTGAGTCCCTTAACATACTCGGTATGTCCGCCTAAGATCTTTACATCCTGCTCATGTGCCGTTTCGCATACCTGTTTCATGACTTCCTTTAGTTTTATCTCTCTATATGAATCAGGCAATGATACTGCCAGGCTGATATATTCCGGTTTTGCAGATCCTGCCCACAGATTATTGCATGCATTTATTACAGCATGTGCCCCTGCATCATCATCAGCAAAGGCAATATAGCCGGTCGAAACTGCCATATCAGAAAAAAAGGCGCAGTCTAACCCCTTACCTGCACCTTTTATATCCACATGATTATTCTTTATTATCTTTGTAACCGAACGGTCAAGGACCGTTTCGCTTATCTTGCCGATATTTCTCACGTTAAGGATCTCCTGCAGGCTGTTCGCTCACCGGCTGGGCTGCAAGCTGAGCAGCCAGTGCCCCTGCCGTGGCTCTTGCCTGGTCTATGCTTCCGGAAGCAACAGCCTCCATCATAGCATTGTACGCATTGGGATCTGATGTGCCTACGCCCACCACCAGAGTCCTTGGAACCATCTTGTAAGAGCTGTTGTTTATGACTTCCCTGCTCTGTTCAACACCGTCAACCGTAACAACCTTGATATATCTGGCCTTTATCCCTGCATGTGACGAAGTGTATGATGTATATCCTATGGGCTTGCCGGCATCAGGAACTATGCTCTCGTAATCGGCAACCGTTCTCTCCAATACCTCGCTCTCAAATGAAACCTTTCTGTTTGCCGGTCTTGTCTCTACGCCGTATATGTTAAATGTGATCTCTTTGTCTTCTGTAACATATCCCTCTATGTAAATAGGGAAGTCCTTGTCGTTTGTGAACTTGAAATCCTTGCCGGATGACTCTGCTATTGCAGCATCTCCGGAAGGAGAGACATAATCAACTATCATCGAATGATTCTGTCTTACATCAACCTGAAGCTCAGCTCTTAATACTGCATTGTACAGTGTCGATGAAACCTGACATATGCCGCCTCCGAGTGTATCGACAACAAGTCCGTTCATATATGAACCCGCAAGCTGATAGCCGTTCTGCGTGGTAAACGGTGCGATATGCTCAAGTACTGAGAACTGTTCGCCCGGATAAACCGTTGATCCGTTTATCAGGCGGCAGCCGTTTGCAACGTTGCTGCTTCTTGCCGCTCCGCTTTTTTTAAACTCTGTCGTAAATGTGCCTATGATATCTGTTATCTGGGTAAGGCCTTCAACACTTCCTTTAGGCTCATCCACCTGGGAAGTGAGCTCTATGACCGCATCCTTGCCGTCCCATTCGGATGTAAGAAAGTCAATTGCATCATTAAGGGCTGCCTGTTCGTCTACTACGATACCGGGAGTCCCTTCCTTTATGATGATCCCCTGATCTGACTTGGTCATCTCGCAGTCAACGGCTTCCTGATTAAAGTTCTCTAAATTGTCCTGTATGATCGAATTGAGCTTATCTCTGTCAAAGTTAAGCTCTATATTGTATCTGACATTGTTTCGTTGCAGATCCTTTGCGACCTTGTATCTTTCAAGGATGTTTCCCTTGCTTCCATAGGAAGCTGCCTGCTTTGCCACATCCGTATTTGACCATGTCATGCCAAGCTCTGCAGGATGGACCTTTACCTCAAATCCCGTTGGGCTTGTAAAAGTAAGGAGTGCGTCATACCTGTCCGCAACTCTTGACTCGACCATGCTCCTGGCCTCATCCTGTGTCATGCCGGATACGTCAGTATTATCTATATATATGCCTTTCTGTATTACGGCTGCCTGTGACTTTACGTTAAAAACAGTTACCAAAGTGCACAAAAGAACAGCCAAAAAGAGTACTTTTTGCCTTTTCATCGCAACTCAATTCCGTTTTATTTGAAAATATGATAAATTATACAAGAGCAGATATTAACAGGGGTAATATCATCGCCAATACAAGTATTATTATGATTATGGATGATACAATCTTTTTTGTTTTTTTATTGTTCATATTAAACATATTTTTATTTCCGCCTTTATGCAAAATACACATATATATTACGAAAGGAATTATATATGAAATATCCCTTCTTTGCAAGCTTTCTTGTACTTTGTGCGATATTTTATCACAATCGAAAAAAAGCCGACAGAAGCCATGCCAAGATCATGCAGGATTACTTTAAGCGCGAGAACGAGGCAAACAATACAAGGAAGCAGCCTCTTGACGATCTTGAATATATAAATATCGATCTAGACAGACTTCCCACTCAGGTCTATTGCGATGACGATCTTATCGCTGAATGCATAAAGGATCTAACCAGACTCTGTGATGAATCCATCATTAACTTCACGGGTCTTACCAATACCGATCTCAAGCTAAAGTACGGTCCCGCCAATCTTCCTTTTCTTCAACAGTGCGACTTAAACTACACGCAGCTTGTAAGGATCTTAAACACATGGGCAAGCAGGCTTTTTGAACTAAACGACCATGACAGCGCACTTGCCGTTTCAGAATATGCCATAAGCTTAAAGGCCGATATCAGCAACATCTACTATCTGGCTTCAGACATATACATTGAAAAAGGCACGCCCGAGAAGATCTCATCTTTAATTGAGACAGCCGAGGGACTCAACAGTGTAATGAAAGACCATATAGTTGAAAACCTAAGATCAAAGATATGATGCAAAACACCTCCGGAAGTTTCCGGAGGTGTTGTCTTTCTTATTACATTACAACTTCAACGTTGTACTCATTCTGTCCTTCCACAAAAGGAATTATATTTCCTTCAACAGCCTGACCGTTGACTGTCATTGACTTAACGCCCTTCTGTGATCCGTTTGTCTTAACGTTTATATTGTAAGTAGCGCCTCTGTACTTACGTGTTACAGTGTAATCACCGAAGTCTGAAGGTACGCAGGGATCAACCTGAAGTCCCTTGTGTGTAGGATAAACACCCAGGATGTACTGAGAGATATTGCAGAATGTCCATGCTGCCGTACCTGTCAGCCATGAGTTCTTTCCTTCACCGGGAAGATAAGCATCGTTACCTGCTACCATCTGGCAGTATACGTAAGGCTCTGTCTTGTGTATCTCCGAGATCTCCTCTGTGTATGCAGGACATGTCTTCTTGTAGATCTCAAATGCTCTGTCACCGCGACCTATAACTGTCTCAGCTATAGATACCCAGGGGTTGTTATGACAGAAGATACCTGCATTCTCCTTGTATCCCGGCGGATAAGATGTGATCTCACCGAGTTCGAGATGATATACCGTATAAGCGGGCTGAAGGATCATTACACCGTATTCGCAGTCAAGATACTTCTTAACTGAATCAAGCGCCTTTTGAGCAAGACCTTCCTTGACACCGATTCCTGCAAGCGAGCAGAAGCCGTTTGACTCTATGAAGATCTTTCCTTCCTCGCATTCCTTTGAACCGATCTTGTGGCTGTATGCATCATAAGCTCTTACGAACCATTCGCCGTCCCAGCCGTCCTTTAATACAGCATCATACATGATCTGTACTTCCTTACGTGCTCTGTCAGCTTCTGCCTGATCACCGAGAAGTTCTGCAAGCTGTGCATACTCTTCACCATATTTTACAAACATGCCGGCGATGAATACTGACTCAGCAACAGGACCTTCTGAAGGACCGAAGCACTGGAATGACTCACCAGGATGCTCTGAGAAGCAGTTAAGGTTAAGACAATCGTTCCAGTCTGCACGACCGATAAGAGGAAGATTATGAGGGCCCTTGTGATTTACTATATAATCGAATGATCTCTTAAGATGCTCCATCATGGTTGTTGCAACGCTCATGTCGTTGTCGTAAGGAACCATCTCCTTAAGGATTGATGTATCTCCTGTCTCACGGATGTAAGCACTTGTTCCTGCAATGAGCCACAGCGGATCATCATTAAAGCCTGAACCGATATCGGAATTGCCCTTCTTAGTAAGCGGCTGATACTGGTGATAAGCCGAACCGTCCTGGAACTGTGTAGAAGCGATATCGATGATACGCTCTCTTGCTCTTTCGGGGATAAGGTGAACAAATCCGAGCAGATCCTGGTTGGAATCTCTGAATCCCATTCCACGGCCGATACCTGATTCATAGTACGAAGCGGAACGTGACATGTTGAATGTTACCATGCACTGATACTGGTTCCAGATGTTGACCATACGGTTAACCTTGTCATTTGCAGACTTAACTGTGTAGATAGAAAGCAGATCGTTCCAGTATGTGCAAAGTCTGTCAAAAGCAGCTTCAACATCGGCATCTGTCTGATACTTTGAAAGAAGCTTCTTTGCAGGCGCCTTATTGATGATACCCTTTGACTCCCACTTTTCATCCTGAGGATTCTCGCAGTAGCCGAGTACGAATACAAATGACTTTGTCTCGCCGGGATTAAGTGTAACGTTGATCTGATGAACAGCGACCGGTGACCATCCGTGTGCTATAGAACCTGTGCATTCACCCTTTTCGCATACTACCTCGGGATCATGGTTGTCATGATAAGCGCCAAGGAATGCATCTCTTGATGTATCAAATCCGTCAATCTTTGTATTTACAGAATAAACGGCATAGTGATTACGACGCTCTCTGTATTCTGTCTTGTGATAGATAGTTGAATCTATAACCTCAACTTCACCTGTAGAGAAGTTACGCTGGAAGTTTCTTGAATCATCATCCGCATTCCACAGACACCACTCAACATATGAGAAGAGTTTGATCTGCTTTGTCTGTGAAGACTTGTTAGTAAGCTTTACCTGGCTGAGTTCGCATGTATCCTCGTTGGGAACGAATGTAAGAACATTTGCCTCAACTTCGTTCTTAACGCCCTTGAATTTGCTGTAGCCGATACCGTGACGGCACTCATACTCGTCAAGTTGAGTCTTTGTCGGCTGCCATCCGGGATTCCATACGGTATCTCCGTCCTTGATATAGAAATACTTTCCGTTAAAATCTGTGGGTACACCGTTATAACGATAACGTGTGATCCTTAAAAGCTTTGCATCCTTGTAGAATGAATATCCGCCGCATGTGTTGGATATAAGTGAGAAGAAGCCGTTGTTACCGAGGTAGTTGATCCACGGAAGCGGAGTCTTCGGTGTAGTGATGACATACTCTTTGTTCGCATCATCAAAGTAACCAAATTTCATAGTTTCGCTCTCCATTTTTTTCAATTTGTTTTGTCGCACAAAGCGACCCGATATAATCTAATAATAGAAGATGAATGTAAAATTTGCAAGAAAATAGGGGCTTAAAAAAGCCCCTCGTCTCATTTTCGTGCAATAAGCACGGAAAGCGGTTTTATGTGCACGTAACACATTTGTAAAAATGTCAAAATTTCAAACTGCCCTTGTCTATGTTTTCCTTTATGATCTTATCCGTCAGTTCGTAGAGTATCTCGGAACCGGGTCTCGTACCCTGCTGTCTGCCGTATACCTGATCTGCTCTTACGCCATGTTCTATCCAGTCACTCCCGCCATTGCTGTTATTTAGCATAAGCGGCTGGAGATTATCCATTGAATGGGCAAATCTTGCTTCTGCGCTCTCAGCTTGCTCAAACTCGTCAAACAAAGATATGAACTCCGTTTTCTGATCGTCAGGAAGCATTGAGAAGATACGCTGTTTTGCAGCATCCTCTCTTGCTTTCTGCGTCTTTAATCCTTCAGCGTCATAAGCATATGTATCTCCGGCATCTATCTCAACTATGTCGTGAATTAGACACATCAGCATCACCTTAGTTATATCGACCTTTTCATTAGCATATTCACGCAAAAGATATGCCATTATAGCCATATGCCATGCATGCTCGGCATCATTTTCCTTTCTTCCGTGACCGCTAAGGGATGTCTGTCTGAATATATTCTTCTCCTTGTCGATCTCAAGAGAAAACTCCATCTGCTTTTTTAATCTTTCATCCATCTGCTTTTACCTGTTTTTCCACTGATATTTCTTCAGATCAACTCTTCCGTCTGCAATCTCTATGCCTTCAGCCAGTAGCAGCTTTGCCTGAACCTGCTCTCCGCCAAATGCAAAAGCTCCCGCAAGCTCGCCTTTTGCATTCACTACCCTGAAGCAGGGAATATTATCAGGATCCGGATTTTTATGAAGAGCATTTCCAACAGCCCTAGCCATCTTTTTATCGCCTGCAAGCTCAGCGATCTGTGAATATGTAGCCACATGCCCGTAAGGGATCTTCTTTACGGCTTCATATATGCGCTTTGTGGGACTGTCGCTTACAAGGTCATAGCTTTCCGCTATCATCATCTTTATATCCTTGTCGGGAATGCTCCCGTCAAGGATTATCGTGTTCCAGTTATCCTTGTTCTGATGATAGCCTGGTATTACCGATTTATACATTCTGCGCCAGAAATATGCTTTGACAGGATCCACCTTTACGTTTAGATTGATGTATCCTTCTCTTTCATAAGTCCATAAGAATGCCTTTTTATTGCCCTTGTATCTTATCAGCTGCCAGTTTTCATCGTGAAACGGCGCATCCTTATATGTATCCGGAAACGAGAGTCCGTACTCTAAAGCTTCTTCTCTGGTGTTCATATCCATGTTGCTCCAATAAATACAATGTTCATCTACATTTTAGGATTATATGATAAAAAAATGCAAGTCCGCTTTGGGACCTGCATTTAATCACCTTATCTCCACTTTATTCTTCTTAAGAAATTCAATACTTTCTCCGTAGGATAAAGCTGTTTCTTCATCATTGCTTTGAAATGCTTCAAATAGATCTTCAGGTATCTTTTGCGGTCTTGTCCTTTCATAGACTGTAAGATTTAGGGAATGTTTGCATTTTTTGCATCTGTATATCAGCCATACATCAACAAGATTCCCATTTGCGTTTACCCTGAATTTCTTTGAATTTACAAATTCCTGTTTCCTGCCGCATCCTCCACAGCGATGGTATATTCTAAAGCTCATTATGATCCTCCTAATCAAATATTTCTTTTAGGATTCATCTGAGCTTATGTTTAGTTTTTATAAGCTCAGACTACTGAGCCATAACATACCTTTTAGTCATAAAAGACTTCTCCTTTCCTACTAATCTTCTCCGTAAAGCAGATCCTGTATTATTATCTCCTTTGACAGAGGACTCCAATGTCCTGGCAGACAGATCTTCGGATCTATCGACTCTATCGTTTCTGCCAGTTTTTGGGCCAGTACCTGATCGACATTCCAGTCAGGGAATGTTCCTCCTGTGCAGTCACCTAGGATCAGCACTCTGTCATTAATTACTTCAACGAGTGTCGAATCATCTGTATGAGGCGCTTGAGTCTGAAAGATCCTTACCATGCAACCTCCAAGATCAAGATCCATCTTGCCTGGATAGATCATATCGGGCATCGTGACTGTTACAGGTTTATCCCCCTTATACTCTTCTCTGATGCTCTCATCAAAGGAAAGAAAAGACTCAACGCCTTCCCTGTCGATCTTTTGCTTAAGATCTATAAGATATTTCTTTGTAGCTTCGTTTGATAATGTAAGACCGTTTACCGCATGCATCCCAAGAGTATGGTCCCAATGCCAGTGTGTGATCACGGTTATATCAGGAAGCGCAAAGCCTTCATCTTTCAAGGCATTGTAGAATTCCTTTACATGCTCATCAGAGTGTCCTGCGTCCACCGCAAGATTCCATTTTTCTCCGTGAATGTAGCTTAAATTGGGTCTGTCTCTTCTTTCCTCAAACGGATACACCCATACATGTTCAGATATTCTGTCAAGTTTCATACTTTTACCTCTCAAATACATAAAATCTGTACAGCTCTTCTTTTTCATCATAGATGTCTTTGTACATCTTTTTTTCGATCAGTTTAAACCCTGATCTTTCCGCAGTTTTATATGATGAGATATTTTCGTCTTTGATCGTCGCGATGATCTTGTTTTCATCGTAATGATCAAAGAAATAGCTTATATACGCTCTTACGGCTTCGGATGCGTATCCTTTTTTTCTGTATTCTCCACCCGTAAAGTAACAGATCCCTATCTCATCTGTATCTTCGTAGTATGTACAGCCGACATTTCCTATGATACTGTCTGATGTCTTATCTACTATCGTACAGGGAATGTAATCTGCCCTCGGATCATCGTCTGCCGTGAGTTTTAGCGCTTCTTCTATCCAGTCACCTATCCATTCACAGCAGTCTTTGTCAAATCCCACTTCAGTGAGGCTGCCGTCTTTTGCCATCTGACAAAAGACCTTCTCATCTCCTCTCTCAATGGATCTGATGATCAATCTTTTTGTTTCAATTTTCATAGCCTATTTCCTTTTACACTTCCTTTGAAAAGGACACATGTCCTTCTTCTTCAATAAATCCACGTTTCTTATAGAACTCATATGCGGGCGCAAACGTATCGGTCTGAAGAAATATCTTCTTAATGCCAATCTCTTTTATTGCTTTCTCGATCTGTGATATAAAGAATGATCCCGCACCTGCTTTCTGCCTGTCAGTCCTGATGCAGAGCTCGTCTATATAATATTCCGTTCCTCTGAACCAGTGCTTTATATATCCCATTGACAGACCTATGAGTTCATCCTTATCGTATAGTCCGTAAGTTAATGAAAAACTCTGACCTATAAGATCACAGATGTACATATCAAGCTGGTTTTTATCCGACCAGTCATCATTCCAGGGTTTATTTGTAAATACCTCTTTAAAAAGCTTCTTGATGATTTCCTTTTCATTTAATCCGATCTTTTTTAATTCATACATTTAAACTGCCCTCTTTAATCCAAACAAAGCCTGTCCTTCATACTCGCGACGATAATCAAAGTATATTTCATACCATTTATCACACCATTCTCTTAAGGAGGTGTCTGATGGATCATCTTTTAGTCTTTCCAGATTTCTTTTTCCGCTCCATGCCAAAACATATCTTTCCCATGCACTGTCAGTATCGCCTGCCATGGATACCATTTGATATCCGTTCTCATTAAAGATATGATTGAGTGCAGATAAGGGAAGCACTTCTCCGTCAAACTCAACAAGTTCTCTTGGCGGATTTAGTACCTTTGAATACAGCTTCTGATATGCGAGGATGCCATCCTTTTTAAGGAATCTTTCTCCGAGTCTCAATGTATCGGCTATGGATCCAATTGTTTCGCTTAGGACGACCACATCATATTTTTCATCATCCTTATATTTTGTCACATCATCGCATATGAGACTTACTTTATCGATCCCTGCTTCCTTTAGCCGCCTCCTGCCGGTTAGTATAAAGCTTTCATCTCTGTCAACACCGACACCCGTTATATCAAACGCCTCATTTAATACCTTTAAGACCGTTCCGTATCCGCAGCAAAGATCCAAAACCTTTTTGCTTTCATTAAGACCTGCTTCGTAGCCGAATCTAAGTATCTGATCGATCGGGACCATGCTGATAAGATATTCGTTATCCTCTATTGTTTTTAAATATTCCTTGTATATGTTCATCTTTTTAGCCCCACTGATTCTTTCCTTTAAACTTCTTCATCTGCTTTGCCCACTTTGAGATCTCTTTCTTCATCGCATAGTTTTTTGTGTTCTCAGCTCCCAGATTTTTATAGAGTTCATACCTTTCCAACGACAGTTCTCCGCTCTCAAGAGCAGCTTTTATGGCACATCCGGGTTCAGTATCATGTCTGCAGTCACCAAACCTGCACATGCTCTCAAGCTCAACTATATCCGAAAATGTTTCATCGATTCCCTCTTCGGTTGCTGCCATTCCCACTTCGCGCATACCGGGTGTATCGATGATGCAGACTCCGTTTTCAAGCTCGATCATCTGTCTGTGAGTAGTAGTATGTCTTCCCTTTGAATCATCCTCTCTTATTTCTGAGGTCTTCATAGTTTCTTTCCCGGTTATCGCATTTATCAGTGTCGACTTGCCAGCTCCCGAAGATCCCATAAGACAAATGGTAGTTCCAGGCTTAAAATATTCATTTAGCTCTTCCATGCCTATCCTGTATTTAGCGGATATCGCATGAACCCTGATATTTTCCGATATGGTCTGCGCTTGCGTTACATACCTTTCAACGTCCAAACACAGATCAGTCTTTGTGAGGATCACTACAGGTATGCTCCCGCCCTGAAGCGCGATACTTGCATATCTTGCTATCCTGTTATAGCTGTAGTCTTCGTTTAATGAAGTAATGATAAAACAGTAATCTGTATTTGCGACCATATACTGCATCACGCCTGTCTTTGCCTGGTCGGGTCTTTTTAAAAAACTTGATCTTTCACATACGGAAAGGATCACGGAATCACCATAGGGATTATACTGAAATGTCACATAATCTCCTACAACAGGCCACTGTTCCTGATCCGTTTCATAAAAGCTTCCCTTAAGCTTTGCCGGTATCTTTTTTTCAAAAAAGCTGATCTTATAACTGTTCTTTTGAACTTCAGATATCCTTCCAAGCTTTTCTGCGTGAAGCCACTGGCAAGACAGCTTAAGAGGCTTGTAGTAAGGAAATCTCTTTGTGTATTCTTCTATCTCCTTTTCATCCTCGCAGGTTTCAAACACATCTGCTTCGTAAAACAAACCGTGGATACTTTCAAACCCTTCATTCAAAGGATATGCCATGAACGGATCACAGTTTCCGAACTGGGGATGAACGATACCAAAGTTATCGCATGTCTTAAATCCGTGCCTAGGATAATAATCGGGTTCTCCCAAAATGACTATCCCTTTATATCCGGCATCTTTTGCGATCTGAATCGTTTCTTTTAAGAGCATGCCACCAATCCCCATGTTAAAGCATGTCGGTTCTACGGCAAGAGGTCCGAATGTAAGGACTTCATGAACAGTATCATTCTCAATTACTTTTGAAAGGCTGTAAAAGATCGCTCCTACGATACGACCGTCAAGTTCAGCCACTCTGCTTATCTGCGGCAGATAATCACTGCTCTGTCTTAACTTATGAACCAGAAGATGCTCATTGCATCCCGGTCCGTGAATGTTAAAAAATGCTCTTAATACCATATGCTCGGTATTATAGTAGTCTTTATTCGTTTCTTTTCTGATAATTATGTTATTCAATTTCTTAATCTCCTTTAATCACATACAATAATCAAATCATGCAGCGGTATGGAGATCTCGTGTTCAGGGTTTAACCCGATTTTGGGCATAAGAAAACCGTGACAGAATGCCACGGTCTGAATGATCATTATTTATCTTTAGATCAGATATCATAAACCGAGGTCTTCATACCATATTCAGTTACAATCTCAATTGTTAATACATGCATTATGATTACCTCGCTTTCTTTAAGATTTACTACGGTGTCATTCTATCAGAAGAAATCAATCCCGTCAATACTTATCATATCTGTTTGAGCAAAAACCCGAAATAGTTCACACAGTTGTTATAACATATATCCTTCACTATCTGTCCTAAGATATCGTAATCCGGCGCAAATTCTCCGTTTTCAACAATGTCGCCGAGCATGTTGCAGAGTATGCGTCTGAAATACTCATGTCTTGTATATGACAGGAATGATCTTGAATCTGTCAGCATGCCCACAAAGCCTGAGAGGTTTCCAAGAGCCGCAAGGGACTTAAGCTGATCATACATTCCGTTCTTATGATCGTTAAACCACCATGCGCTTCCCTGCTGTATCTTTGCCACAGCTGTTGAATCCTGGAAGCATCCGAGTATCGTTCCTATTGCAGCGTTATCCGCAGGATTGAGGCTGTAGAGGATAGTCTTTGGAAGTCCTTCTTTTTCCTCGATCGCATTTAAAAAGCCAGACAGCTGTCCTGAAGGAGTATGATCATTGATACAGTCAAATCCGGTATCCGGGCCAAGATCTTTGAAACGAATCCTGTTATTGTCACGCTTGCAGCCGTAATGAAGCTGCATAACCCAGTTTCTGTCTCTGTATTCGCCTGCCATAGCCTGCATGAAAGCATACTTATACTTAATCTCATCTTCACGTTTGATCTGACCGCCAGACATTCGCATCTTAAATATATTTTCGATTTCTTCATCAGAAGCCGGAGCATACATCACATATTCAAGCCCGTGATCCGATACAAGACATCCTCTCTGAGCAAAGTAGTCCATCCTCACTTTTAATGCCCTGACAAGATCTGAGAAATTCTCTATATCAACAGCACTGACTTCAGACAGCTTTTCGATATAGTCTGCAAAATCCGGCTTTTCAATATTCATGGCTCTGTCGGGACGCCATGCGGGAAGAACCTTTACATCAAATGTCTCATCTTTGCTTATCTGTTCATGATAATTAAGAGGATCGATCGGATCGTCTGTTGTACAGATCAGAGTTACGTTTGACTTCTTTATGATATCCTTTGCTCCCATGTCAGGTCTGTTAAGGACTTCATTGCATGTATTCCATGCCTCCTCGGCAGTCTTTATGCTAAGCGGCTTATTAAACCCAAAGTATCTTTGAAGTTCAAGATGACTCCAGTGATATAAAGGGTTGCCTATGGCTTTCCCAAGACATTCTGCCCATTTCATGAACTTTTCTTTGTCTGGCGCATCTCCTGTTATATATTTTTCCTCTATGCCGCAGGAGCGCATGAAACGCCATTTGTAATGATCTCCCCCCAGCCAAACCTGAGTGATATTCTCAAAATGTCTGTTTTGAGCTATCTCCTTAGGATTTATATGACAGTGATAATCTATGATCGGAGCGTTTTTTGCATAATCATTAAACAGTCTGCAAGCCGTTTCTGTATCTAGCAGGAATTCATCATCCATGAATTTTTTCATAGTCTGTCACCTCTTTTACATATATGTACCATTAGTATACTAGCATACATGTTGATCAATCAAGTGTTAATCATGCCAAAAATGCCAGGCCCACATAAAAAAGCATCAGTCCCATAACGATACTGAATACATTGGCAAATATCGCAAATACGAAGTTTTTCTTTGTACTCACCTCGCCATATCTGTTAACCAGTCGTTTCCTGAAGATGAGTCCTTCGATGATCATAATGAATATCTCTGCTATCGGAACCACAAATATTAGCAAAAGCTGCCCGCCATGATAATGAAGATAGATAATGACGGCATTTAAAAACAGCTGTGTGATCGTATTTGCGATAAGAAAGCAGGGAATATTCTTTTTATTGAACAGACCGAAGATAAGAAGTGCCACCCCTTCAAGGATTATCGTTGCCAGATAGCATATTACGGCAAACAGGATATAATTTCCCGCTCCGGCCAAAACGTTCTCTTTGAGTTCTTTGCTTTCTATGTCATAGGTACACTCTGCGTTGAATTTCTCCCTTTTTATCTCATTGCTCACATAAACCTGTCCGTCATATGAAACAACTATTACCTTAAAAACAGACGGAACCCTGTATGTAAAGAAATATTTATGATCGCCATTTGACCTATAATATACATTTGTTACCGGATTATCAGTAAAGAGTCTCCATCCGTCTTCTTCGTAGCCGGTAAGTATCTCAAAAGCCTTTGATCCGTTGATATCAGGTTCATCATCAGGCTCGATCATGTTCATATATCCTTCACTATCAACAAGCAGACCGACATAATAATCCTTCGGCGCATTTTTGATCTCAAGGCTGATGCTGGGTTTGGGACCTATATCCGCACGCGACGGAAAAGATGATGCACAAAAGACCATCATCATTATAAGTATCGAAAGGATAATCTTTTTTGTTCTTTTCATAAAGTTTACTTTCTGGGCACATGCTGCCCGCTGAAGTTTACGACTGCGATGAGCTTGCCAAGATCATCCGTTATCGTAACATCAAAAAAGCATGTATTCTTACCGTCTTTTAAGAGCTTGGCCTCGGCATAAAGAACACTTCCCTTTGATGCTGACATAAAGCTTGCCTGTCCTACCACGCTAACCGTTGCATATTCCTTGTCAAAGTTCGATGCCACAGCAAATGCAAAATCGGCCAGAGTATATATTGAACCGCCCATTATACCGCCGTAGGCATTTCTGTGATCAGCTGTTATCTTCATGCTGCATTTTGCATAGTTTTCTCCTATCTCCTCTATAAATGCACCGGATAAAACTGTAGCATACCTGTCATTTGCAAATATCTCTCTTGCTTCTTTTATCGTTCCCATAGTTTTGCCTTTCTTCGTTTTTTTTATATATCCGATATAATTCATTAAGCGTATCAATGTCAAGTAAAAAAAGAAAACAATAAGCATATTCTTAGCATAGTAGACGATTATTTTTCTGTGATATAATTTTCTTACAATGTAAACTACATCTGTATGGAGGTAAAACATGGCAAAATATTTTGTGGATTGCAAAGTAAATATCTCGGGAGACGGATCTTTAACTTCTCCCTTTAAGACCATATCCGAAGCGGCTAACATCGCAGTCGCAGGGGATGAGATAATAGTCGAAAAAGGCATATACAGAGAATATGTAGATCCCAAAAACGCCGGAAGGGAAGATGCGAGGATCGTATACAGATCAAAAGAACCGCTGGCCGCAACAATAACCGGTGCCGAATTAGTAGATGACTGGACAGAGGTTGAACCTCATATATGGCTTGCAAGAGTTGACAACGCCATATTTAATTCATACAACCCGTTTTCAACAAAGGTATCGGGCGACTGGTTCGATGCAAACTTCACTGCTCATACCGGTGATGTCTTCTTAAACGGAAAATCAATGTATGAGGTAAACGATCTTGAAGGGGTCAGATCTCCAAAGATAAACCTCTCATCATGGGACAAGGACTTTACTGTCTATACTTGGTATGCTACACAGGATGAAGAAAAGAACGAGACTCTGATCTATGCTAACTTTCAGGATATCGATCCAAAGAAAGCAACAATCGAGATCAGTGTAAGAGAGAACTGCTTCTATCCTTCAAAGGAAGGCATCGGATACATCACTCTTGACGGCTTTTGTGTTTGCAAGGCAGCAACCCAGTGGGCGCCTCCGACAGCATATCAGGAAGGCATGGTCGGCCCTCACTGGTCAAAGGGATGGATCATCGAAAACTGTGATATCTCTGAATCCAAATGCAGCGGAATATCACTCGGGAAGTATAAACAGGAATACAACGATAATAAGTGGCTTCACTGGAAATACAAGGACGGTACCCAGACAGAGCGTGACTGTATCTGCCAGGCCCAGACAGACGGCTGGAGCAAGGAGACTATCGGTTCACACATAATCAGGAACAACAACATTCATGACTGCGGTCAGACAGGCATTGTAGGACATCTGGGCGGTGTCTTCTCTATAATAGAGAACAATCATATCCATCACATAAACAATAAACAGAACCTTGCCGGTGCTGAGATCGGCGGTATAAAGATGCATGCCGCCATAGACGTAATCATAAGAAACAATCATTTCCATCACTGCACTAGAGGCCTGTGGCTTGACTGGCAGGCACAGGGTACCAGGGTAAGCGGCAACCTCTTTCATGACAATGCTCTACCCTATGACTATCTGTTAAGAAAGGAAAATCTAGCAAATCTTGGACTTGGAGAGGATATATTCATTGAAGTGAGCCACGGTCCTACACTTCTTGATAACAATATCCTTCTTTCAGACAGAGCGTTTAAGCTTCCCACTCAGGGTGTTGCAATGGTCCATAATCTCATAGCAGGATCTCTTACGGCAGTAGGACGCGGAGTCGACAACGGAGCAAAAACTCTAAAGTCACCCAGATATACTCCATATCATGTGCCTCACAGGACAGAAGTAGTCGGCTTCATGACTATCCTTCACGGCGACATGCGTTTCTACAACAATATCTTCGTTCAAAGAAAACTGAGAGAGAACATGCTAAAACTCGGCGAGGGCTTCAAGGATGATGAATGGGATGACGGCAACATGATCGCAGGCACGATCCCCTACAGCGGTTATATGACTAAAGAGATGTGGGAGAAGGAATTTGAAGGATACTGCGGCATGGGATGTGAACCCAGCGACAGATATTACATCCCTCTTCCCGTATGGACAGGAGGAAACGCATACTTCGGCGGCGCAAAGCCATGTGATATCGAAAAGGATTATTACGAGGATACTGAACATGAGATAATTCTTGATCTTAAAGAAAACAACGGCGTGTGGAAACTTGAGACAAACCTTGGCAGATACCTTCCCGACAGTATGTGCAAGCTCATAAATACAGATACTCTCGGAATGGCATTTGAACCAGAGCAGAGATTTGAAAATCCCGACGGAAGCGATATCATATTTGACTGTGATATAAACGGCATAAAAAGAGGATCTTCTCTGATCCCGGGTCCATGGGCAGATAAAGACTGTGAATTCATATACTGATGAGATAAAAAACGAAGAGTCATTACCGACTCTTCGTTTTATAATGTGAACAGTATCTGCTTAACATGCATTCCTCGCATCTTGGACGGTTTGCTATGCATATCGTTCTGCCAAGTCTTATGATGTGGATGTTGTATATTATCCAGTGATCTTTAGGAAGCTTTTTCATCAGATCATATTCAATCTTAACAGGATCGCTCTCTTTTGTAAGCCCTAATAGATTTGATATGCGTTTAACATGAGTATCTACCACGATGCTCGGTTCATGATAGATATTTCCCCTGATAACATTTGCCGTCTTTCTTCCGACTCCGGGCAAAGATGTCAGGCTGTCTATGTCTGACGGTACTTCACCTTCATACTTATCAACGAGCATCTTACAGCATGCGATGATATTCTTTGCCTTGTTGTGATAAAAGCCCGTGGACCTTATATCCTCTTCAAGCTCCTTTAGATCAGCTTTTGCAAAGTATATTGGTGCGGGATACTTCTTAAAAAGATCCTTGGTAACGATATTAACTCTGGCATCTGTACACTGAGCACTCAGTATCGTTGCGATAAGAAGCTGCCATGCACTGTCATGATCAAGATAGCACCTGTATTCAGTTCCGTATGCCTCATCGAGAGCATTAAGTATGCCTTCTACCTTCTTACTTGTCATATACCTCTATATAATCCTCGTTGCCTAGAACATCCAGCTTGCCCTTCCCAGTGTGAAATGCATTTGACATGACCTTTTTGCTGTTAACAAAATCCGATTCGTTCTCCTGGATGGTCTTAAGGATATTCTCCTCGCAGCATAAAGCCTTCAGCATGTCATGCGCCAGTTCGATGTTCTGGCACTCTTTAGTGACAAAAAGCCACTCGCCCGAAGTTATATCATGCTCATAAGGTCCGTCACACACTCCCCATTTATCACCGGCAGAGAGTCTTTTATCATTTGTGAGAGTTTTTGTTAGCCAGTCGCTGTCGGCATAAAAGCCAAAGACTGTATTTGCCGTCTTGTCTTGCGCATAATCATATGCGCTGTCTAGCACACGTATATCCTTTCCGGATTTTTTCTTCATAGCGATAAGAGTATCGTCAAGCGTATGCTCATCCTTGACAAATGACTGGACATCTTTTCTTTCTTCCATGCCAAGATATTCGCTTGCCATGGATTTCCTGTATACGAATGCGACGGGATCCAGTTTCCAGGTGATCGCTCTTACCTTTCCTTCAGAATCCTTTACGCTCTCAGTGGTAAAAGGATACATCTGCGAAAGATCGTCCTCGTTAAATCCGATCTCTTCAAGTGTAAGGATCTTTTCCGAATCCAGATATTCACTTATATATGAGTAATCTGCAAGGAAGACATCCGGATATTTGGGCTTGGGCTTATCCCCCGACTCCTGAGTCGTCTCTTCCTTGTTCTGTTCCTCATTTTCTCCGTAAAGACATATGTCTATCGTATTCTTGTATTGATCGGGTGAAAGTGTTACAAGTTCCACTTTATCCCTAAGATCGGGATGAGCATTGAAAACATACTCCAACCTGTCTGTAAACTCATCATTGTATGAATATATGCATATCGTTGCGGGAACCACTTCAACATCCGCTTCCGTCTGCTTTGTTCCGCATCCTGCAAGGAATGTGAAAAAGCATGCGCATAACATCAAACATATTCTTACTTTTCTCATTTAGATAATTCCTTAATCAATTCTAGTCTAGTTTGGATTCAAGATCCTCAAGCGATTTATATCCGTATAAAAGTGCCGTATTGGTCATTATCTCCTTGGCTATATTGTTCTCCTTATTGACATGGTCAACTACATATCTGCCATACAGCTCAAGAGTTTTAGGTGAATATGTCAAGAGCTCACCTCTTAAATATGTCTCGTATGATGTATCATAAGGCGTGTCTTCATATGTATGTATCTTTCTGGCTGTTCCGGCTACCTTTGGATAATCCTCTGCGAAATCTTCCATGAATCCGACCTGGATCTTAACTATCTCTTCTACTATAGCCTTTGTCTTGTCATCCTTCTTTGGAAGCTTGTCGGCTATCTGAACGTAATGATCGTAAGCCGTGCTCTCCTCCATACGGGCATATTTCTCGGTTATGAGATTCCATCCGTTTTCGCCTGCCTGCTTCATATCCGCAAGAAAGCTCTCTAACATTTCTATGCTCCATGTCAGATACTGGCTCTTTCTCATCTTTGAAAACGTATCCCAGTTATCCTGACAGTCAGCTCTGCCGCCCTCGTTTATAACCTTGTCAAAGGCTTCCCATTCAGCCACGACTATCTGATCGACAAGATCCGCATGCCTGTTCTTCATGCTGTCGGCTTTTACATTGGTCTCATCCGGCAGATAATTGATGCTTGTCGCTATCTCCTGTCCGTAAGGCTCTAAAAAATACGGATCCCTTCTGTTAAATGCGATAACATGCCCCTGATTCTTTAACTCATTAAGAACAAGCTGTGCGATTATCTCTATGCTTGCGCAGATATTATCATCATTAAGATCCATATCAGATATAGCTATGAGGATATCCGTAACTTCGGGAAGTATGGTAAGCCTGGTCGAAGCGGCCTTCATGAGCCACTTCTTATAGGGAGCATATTTCTTGTTTAGCAGGAATAGTACATGCAGTGTATGCTCCATAAATTCAGCAAGATACATCTGGGCAGTAACCTTGTCGCCCCTCTTTAGGCATCTTGAAAAATTATACTGACCGGTCTGTGACATGCGCACAAGCTCGTAAGCCAGCTTTCTTCTGTAGACTCTCTCCGGATAATATGCCAAAAGGTCGTTTCTCATGCTGAAGAATACGCCGTCATCATCTCTGAAGATGGCGCCGTTTGTAGCTGCCGCAAGATCTTCTTCTGCAACAGTCAGCCATTCTCCTTCGTTACGCGGGATACCGTTTCTCATATGTAAAAGCTCTGAATAGAAATCCTTTACTCTTAAAACGCCGAGTCTTCCCTTAGCCTCTCTTGTTGTCATCCTGCGATAACCCATAAACTCAGAAGGAAGCTCTTCATAGGCCGCCTGAAGCTCCTTTCCTATAGCATCATATGTGACATCATCAAGCCACATGCAAAAACCGGGGCCCCAGTCATGATCTCTAGAAAGCTCATCATCATACCCAAAGCAATCCGATCCTTCTCCTACAAGACCTACCGATATCCTCGACTCATACTTGGGGAATTTCTCATGTATCATGGGAGCTCCAACCTGCTCGTAATACATCCTGCAGATATCAAGTCCCCTAATCTGCTTTTCTCTTGCCTGTCCGTTTTCCTCTGCCATTTTAACCGCCTCGTCTCTGTTTGCTTTCAAAATGTCATAGTTTCCGTTTTTACCTATCTGCTTTTCAAGTGCGTTCATCGCCTTTTCGTAATAATCGGCTGACTTTGCATATTCCTTGTTCTTAAAGAGCAGTTCCGCATACACCGCTAAAGCTCCGCTGTAATGATAATCGTTCTGTCTTCCGTCATCAAATATGCTCATTGCTGTATCGATGCTTTCTTTTGCACTTTTTATATCGTTTAGCCTTAACTGTGACTGAGCAAGATTTGTATACGTTATTGCCTTTTCTATTATCTTGTCATCATAGCAATCTATGATCTTTAAAGATTTTTTCAAACACTTACAGGCGCTCTCAAAATCCTTCATCTCCTGATAAAGAAGCGCCATATTGTTGTTTATGCTGGCAAACAAAAAGTCCTTAGGATCAAGTAATTCATCATATATGTCATAAGCCTTCTTGTAAAACTCAAGAGATTGATCAAGATCTCCGCTTGCTCTGTCCGCATTTGCAATATTTAGCAATGATGTCGCGTATGCCTGTGTGCCAACAAGTCCCTCATCTTCAAGCAGAGTTAAAAGCTCATTGCTGTATATCTTTGTCTTGTTGAACTGGCAGCTGTCACGACAGAATCCTATCATCTCGTTTAACAGAGTGATCCTTGAATTGTTATCTCCTTCTTCCAAAGCCTCTTTCATCTTTTCAAGAAGAAATCCTTCAAAGTCCTTATAATCTAAAGAATCAAGCTGCTTCAAAACCTCCGCTATATTCATATATTCCCTCCAAGACGCCAGATCGTTATCCTTTCATATCCGGATTCCTTTATAGTCTTTATCCAAAGTTTCAAGGTATCCTGATCGGCATACCACACTTCGTGATCCATTCCCTCATCATCGGTGTATTTAAATACATGATCACCGCTGTTTTCATCTATATGACTGTCAAAACCAGTCTTCTCCAAATTTTTGGCGCTTACAGTGTCGATCTGATCAACGCTTCCGTCCGATGCAAAATCAAATCCTCCGCTTGCAAGAGCAAAGTTTTTCTCTCCCGAAAGAACCTCCATCTTTTTTACCATTTCCTTAAGAAATGCCAGATCAGCCTTTGGTCCGGGGTTTGTTCCGTAGCCATACAGGTTATAGCACATCATCACATACTCTGCATCCTTAGGCCAGTCATATTTATCGATCGGTGCAGACGGTTCGAATAAGATACGTACCTTTAAGCCTTTCTTTCCTGCAATCTCTACAAGCTCATTTACAAAATCATAAAAATGAGCCCAGAGTTCCTGATCCTTCTTTATGGCTTCGTAATCTATCTCGATCCCGTCAAAGCCGGCAGCCTTTGTCATGTCGGTTATCTTTTCTGCATGGGCCTTTGCCTTATCCCTGTTACCAAGCAGATCATACAAAAGCTTAATATCCTTTAAGGATGATCCCGTATCTGTCAGCTTGTCATTTACAAAAGTAAGATAATTCTTTGTATCGCCAAATGTTTTGTCCTGTTTTCTCTTGTCTATCGTCTCTGCACTGCCCTCAGGAATGAACGGCTCGTTATCCTTATCATAATATGCCGCAAAATAACACAGCGTATCCAGGTCTTTTCCGATAAGATCAAGTTCCTCATATGCTGTATCAAGATCCCAGTATGTTATCCATACGCCTGTATTTTTTTCTATGCTTGTCACATTGTCCTGCACTGTCTCATCATCCTTGTCTGATGAAGTCTGTGATATCGGATCCTTTATAACGTGAATATCTAGATCCTGCTGATCTTCATCCTTGCATGCTGTAAGCAGCAAAATACCTATGAGCAGTACTGGTATGAGTTTCTTCATGGCTGTCCTCTATTTAAGCTCATATACATCAACAAATGTTCTCTCTCCCGCTTTTTCATATCCCGAAAGAGCATCATTTGCATCAATTATACTGTTTATTATATCAAACGATTCATCAGATCGACATGCATATATTATGATGTCTTTGGCATTTAGCAGTCTTTCATCGTCTATCGGCTTATCCGTATCATACGGTATGAAGTATATATCCCTGTACTCCATCAGTTCCGGTCCGTCATTCCATATCATCCATGAATTGTTGGGATTATAGATAAACGCTACTTCACAGTCTCTGTGAGACGCTGCCCATTTGACAAGATCATCCGCTCCCTCATAAAGGAAGAATACCTTGTCAGAACACAGTCCGTGGATCTGGCATATGATCGCCAGGATAAGTACTGCACACGGTATCATCCTGCTTGCTTTTATCCTGTCAAATACGGCAGTTATTCCCATTGTCACAAGAAGGATCAAAAGACCGTATACCGGAGATTCATATCTTAACGCTTCAGCCGGATTACTGGGAGTCATCGCTGTCTTGCATACGATCAAAAAGTATCCGACAGTTACAGATAAAAGAAGTCCGATTACAGCGCCGATATGATCGGTATTTTTTTCATCATCCTTTTCATCTATTTTTTCTTCTTTATCCAAAACTGAGTCCGACACCAGATTATTGGCCCATCTAACTTTTCTTCTGTACGAGTAGAACATATACAAAAGCAGCCCTACGAGCAATAGAATATAGAACATGCCGCTGAAGGTATAATCATTTAGCATCTGTACAAAGAAATCGATCCTGTCGCCTGTGTTGGACATATCCATGAATGCCTGTGTGGATTCGACTCCTCTGTAACCTGAAAAGATATGTCCGAGACATGCAGGATAATAAATGATCGCAGCTGCCATGCCCAAACAAACGCTTCCGCCGTATATAAAGGCTTTTATTCTTGTATCCTTTTTTATGACCAGATATATGCAAACATATGCAGTAACAAAGAAGGCGAATACCATGTAATAGTAGTGTGTCAGAAAACCTGCCATGGTAACAAGAGCAGTCGGAACAAACACCTTCTTAAATGTGAATTCATTATCTCTTATCGCTTTCATCGCTATGAACAGAACAAGAAAGCACCACATGGAAAGCATCACGTACATTCTTATGAATGTGACCGCGCTCAAAAAGCCCGGTGAGAGTCCAAACAGCATAAGGGTAAAGAAATCTGTCAAAAAGCTCTTTCTGCCCGCAATATCAGCTATCTGCCACAGAAGCATCAGACATATTAGATAAAAGATGAGATTGATGCTCAGGCCCTGCCACTTTGAAAATGTGTTTTTTGAGAAAAAACAGACGATACGAAGAACAAAATAATAAAGCGGCGGATGCACATCATAGGTCTGGCTGAGCTTTACCATGCCGAGGTTTAACGTCTCCCCGTCAAGCACCATATACTCACTCCTGATCTCGTCCGTACTCTTCCACTCATAGTCGGTGGGATACAGACCGTTTGTTACATCCGTCGAGTAATAAGAATAGTTTTCATCATAGTGATATCCCTGCTTCTTATAACAGAAGAAGAAAGCCACTATCATGGATATGATGACCGCAAGCCACAAAAGCAGCCTGCAGTAGATATCTTTTTTATCTTTTAAATACATATCAATAAGCTTTACCACCACTTCTTGTAGGCAAGAAGAGCAGCCAAAGGAATGATCAACTCACACAGCTGGAGGAAGAATCCTGCGCTGTCTTCCGTAATACCGCCGAAATGCTTCTGGGTTACCAGCCAGTAATAGATAAATGTTATCAATGCGCCTACTACGCAGGCAAGACCTACAGAGGCATTGAAGAATACCATGAAATATGCTCCGACCATTGCAAGAGCACCGAGTATGATTATCTCGATCATCCTTGTAACAGAATTCTCGGGAATATAATTAACGCATTTGCTCTCTTTTGCATGGTTGAGTGTCAGTATGGAAAGACCAAACAGTGCTCTTGACATCACAAAGCCGATAGCAAGTATCGGAATGCCGTCAATGGGCATCTCGCTCCAGATACCTATATCAAGAAGATAATAGCTAAGGCATACGATAATGGCAAAATATCCGCCGTGTGAATCGGCTAGTATCTCCATCTTTTCTTCTCTTGTCTTGTGAGCACTAAGCGCATCAACAGTCTTGATAAAGCCTTCAAGATGTCTTCCGCCTGAAACTATGATCGGCAGGATGACACAGACAACTGCCGGCAAAAGAGCATAATTGCATAGATACGGCCAGCCTTCCGAACATATGAAAATAAGTCCTCCTATGATAAACCCGATAAGCGGAACAAAAAGAAGAATAAACTGAGCCGATTCTTCTTCGTTCTTTTTTACACGAGCTTTCGGACTGATCGAATACTTAGAGAAAGCCAATACAAAGCTTTTAAAAACTGCGTTCATATGAATTCCTTTTATTCAATAACCACATCATCGGCATAATCATTCCAGATAATGCAAACCCAGGTCTTACCGGGGGTGAGCGGTATCGGATTGCCGTCATAATCGGTATAGGTTGCGGGAAGTGTATCCTCGGTTCTCTTCCAGGTGCCTTCTTTCATCTTTCCCTGAGTAAATACCTGTACCTTGTATCCGTTATCACCATGACATCCAAATGCCAGGTAATCATGTACGTCTCTTACTTCACCATGACAATACTGGAATACAACATTGTCAAACTTAAGCTGCTGTCCCGTCACTTCATCAATATGCTCACCGCCATACTGGAATCTGTAATACTTTCCATCTTGCGCGTTATACTCGAATCTTGACTGGACAGTAGAGAAACCGTTTGCTTTTCCGGTTTCCTTTCCTCCGGGATATAAAACGGTGGCTGACGGATCATTTTTGTATGCGTCATCGCCGTCTTTAAGGTATGTGAACTTTGGAGTATATCCCTCTCTGAGTGTTGTCCTGTAACCAAACTTTTCAATATCCTCAAGCAGGCCTTCTGTGTTGATATACACGTTGTGAGGCGCCTTTCTTTCGGATACTCTGTAAAATGTATTGGTAGCAGGTCTCTCGATCCCGGAAACAGCTCCGCTAATGTTGTCGACTCCGTCAGAATTAAGATAATCGCCTACGTAAGGCGTAGCCTGACCGAAATGACAGTAGATACAGTCATACTCGTTTGCCAGAAATACAAAGTAATCTCTGCAGCTTCTTATCGAACCTATCTTTTCAACATGTTCATAGTCTTCGAAAATGCCCATCAGACGAGTGATTCGTCCTTCTACCGGACATTCATATATAATAGAAGCTTCGCTTGTTCCTGACTGAGGACAGCCTTCCTTGATGTTATTTAACATTACAGCGAGCGGCCTGTGCTGCTGCTGTTCCTTTGTACAAGGCAATCCTGTGAAATAACTGACTATATCTTCATCTACCACTTCCGCAGCCGGATCTGTTTCGGTCTCGACTATCTGAGGTGTCTGTGTTTCTTGTATATTCTGTGTATCCTCTGCTGCTTCCTTTGGCGTCTTGCAGGCCGTCAGTGTCATGGTAAGTACCAAAACAGCAAGTATACCTATTCTTTTCGACATACGTCTTATCTCCTGATCATATAGTAGACGCTATTCTACATGATTTTACAACTAAAGGAATAAAAAATCTACCCTTTTGGTGTATTTTATAGAATGCACAAATCATTGCATATCATAACAATCCGGCTTTTTTGCAGATTTTGATCATCATCTTTCCCTTTGGTATCGTCTTTAGAGCTTCTTCATCCACAGCTCCGCTCCTGATAAGACTTATCGAATAGACAAACAGGGCAAATATAAGATCTATAACAAGGATGAGCGCATTTGCAGACCAGCTAAGCTGCGCCCCTTTTGTAAAATAAATATACAGCTGTCTTCCGAGCTGATTGGTCAGCCAGATGACTGCGCCCATGATAAAAGCACATATAAAAGGAAGCACGAATGTCTTCTTTATCTCCTGTTCATAGCCTAACTGTGTCCTTAGCGACTTTCCGTTCATGATGCACATGAGCAGTGAATAAATGACATTTGCAAGACACAGCGAATACAATCCAAGATCAGTCTTAAACAGCATGAACACCAATAAAAGGGCCTGAACCACTAAAGCTATCGCGGCATGTATCACCGGTCTGTTGACAAATCCGGTTCCCTGCAGCATACCGTTGCTGAGTGTTGACAGGCAATATAAAACGACTGCGATGGATAAGACTTTTATGAGCATTGAAACCGTATCAAGAGATGCTTTCTGAGGATATAAAAGCATCGCTACAGGATGTGAGAGCACGAGCAGTCCAACGCATGATGGTATCGCTATGAGCATGGTCGCCCTGATAGCGCTGGCCATCTTCTCCCGTGTCTGATCATATTCCTTTCGTTCATAAGATGAAGATATGACTGGGATCAGAGCCGCTGACATAGCAGTCGATATTGCGACAGGGATATTTATTATCTGCATTGCCTTTCCTGAAAACAGGCCGTAAAGAGTTGTTGATGTCACCTCATCCATTCCCTGATACTTCTGCGTGATCGTCTGATAGATCTTAAGATTTGAAGCAGTGGAAAGATTGTAGATACAGGTGCTGAGTACGATAGGAGTTACCATGCTCACCAGTATGAGTGCAGTCTGTCCCGCAGAAAGAACATTTTCATTTTCATCTGACTGTATGCGCTCTTTAATGCTCTTCCTTGAGTGAAGATAAACGGCAAACATGAAAAGCAGGGCTATGACCACTCCACTTCCGGTTCCGAGTGCACTTCCGATAGCTCCGTATATTGCCCTTGTAGTCTGATTGTTATCTATCACGGACTGGGTAAGGATATATGCTGCCGTTATAGAGACTATGGCATTTAATATCTGTTCTATTATCTGGGATACGGAGGTTTCAACCATGCTCCTGTGAGCCTGAAAATATCCTCTCAGACATCCAAGCAGTCCCGAAAAGAAAATAGTCGGAGAAAAGACTCTCAAAACCATGGCCGAATTATGTCCTACAAGTCTGTCAGCGCATGTGAAGCAAAAAAGCGATGCTATGCTTCCGACGATAATGACATAGACAAGCGAACCCGTAAAAAGCCTGTGAGCGTTTCTGTACTGTCCCGTCCCTAACCTTGCCGCTATCACCTTCGATATTGCAGAGGGTATACTGTATGACGAAACAAGGAGAATTATCGTATATATGTTATATGCAGTATTGTAATATCCGTTGCCTTCATCACCGATGATAAGAACGATCGGACTCCTGTATAGTATACCTATGAGTCTGACTATTATCCCGGCAGTCGCTAATATGCCGGCCTGCATGATGAAATTGTTCTTTGTCTCTTTTTTGTTATCCTTTATCATCGAAAAATATTATAGATTATCTTTAAAAATAAAAAAACCCCTTAGAGTTCATACAGTCTGCACTTCTGGCATATCTAGAAAACTAGTCTTTGTTCTTCTTGATGCATTCATTCATCGCATTATCGGCTTCTTTGTCCCAAACAAGTCTTTCAGGTCCCAGCGTCCCATACATAGTGTTTTCAAAAGAATATGTCATTTTGGCTGTCTTAATAAGCCTTTCATTTTCAATATCATCACCAAATGAGCCGAGCCGCTCATAGATCTTACTTGTTATCTCGTAGTTATACTGCTCGCGTCCTTCTCTGCTGGTATACATGATCTGTGCAAAATAACGACCATTATCCTTATCATAGTAGGCTGTCCAGTTGCTACCCTGTTTTTTTGTTTTCATATTATTTCTCCAAATCTGTCAGAATATCATGCTAAGTATGATAGGAACCAAAATGATCACTAAGGCTATCATCAGGCAGGAAACAGCCTCTCCGATGCCTGTGCTCCATCTGTAATCATATTCGGTACAGTTTTTATTTGGATCTGCAGGATCATATCTGACCTTTATATTTTTACTCAGACTCAAAGATGAGACTTCGCCGTAACCTGTGTATTCTTTTGCGTCTGCCTTAAAGACATATTTTGAAAATTTTGACTCATCCATCTTCTGAGACGGTGTATCAAATCTTTTCCAGTTAGGATCATACTCCTTTTTAGTTTCGCCTATCAGCTCTGTTGCAATCGTTTTTTTACTCATGCACTTAAATTCTTTTCGCTTGTTCTTATTGATATCGACAAACAAAAAACCCAGTGCTAAAAAAACTGCTATAATACCTATCACTATATCCAGAACGATCATTGACTGACTTATCATTTTTTCCCTTCTAACCGCTAATATTTGCTTCATCCTATCTTAATATATCATTACCTGATAAATATTTATATATACAGACATAAAAAGTATCTCCGGTAAAATAAAAAAGCCTTGCCATGTAGCAAGGAACATATAAAAAAGCCCTATAAATGGGAGGATGCCTAGTACACTTTGTGTACTAGGCATTTTATTATGAAAAAGTTATTTATTTAACTGTTAACGTCTGCTTCTATGGTTTTATTGTAAAGCAGACATTTGTCCAAATAATGTTATGTAAATTAACTTACGGTTAACTATTTGTTAACAAAATATGAACAACGTGCTCCCACACATATTACATATGCTCAGGTTCGGGGTATTCTACTCCAAAAGTATCAACCGTCATTGACGCGATCTTCTGTTCCTCAAGCGGTCTGTCACTCCAGTCTGTTGCAGTCTCGGCTATCCTGTTTACTACATCCATGCCCTCTGTAACCTTTCCGAAAGCCGCATAGCTTCCGTCAAGATGAGGAGAAGTCTTATGCATTATAAAGAACTGCGAGCCTGCTGAATCGGGATGCATAGCCCTTGCCATCGAAAGAACTCCTTCTGTGTGCTTAAGATCGTTCTTAAAGCCGTTTTGTGCAAACTCTCCCTTGATGTTATATCCGGGGCCTCCCATTCCCGTTCCCTCGGGACATCCGCCCTGTATCATAAAGCCTTTGATCACTCTGTGGAAAAGAAGTCCGTCATAGTACTTCTTGTTTATGAGACTTATGAAATTGTTAACAGACTGCGGAGCTATATCGGGATAAAGCTCTGCCTTGATAACATCGCCGTTTGTCATAGTGATCGTTACTATAGGATTCTGTGCCATAGATTTTTATTTCCTTTCGTCTTTAATTGATTTATTATAATAATAGATTTTAACCCATAAAAAATGAAATTGAAAGACAAACCATGCGAACCAGGCTATTAAGAGCAATATATTATGTCACAATAGATCATTTTGTGACCATCCCAAACGAACTGACTGCGGATCTTTCCTATCACGGTATAAAGATATATCAGGTTCCGTATCATTCAATAGACAGATTCCTTCCGCCGAAGAACCTCACACCTCAGAGCACTCTGATACTCTGCGACGTGCCTGAACTGGCCCATGCGTTCTTAAATGCGGATTATCCTGTCGTTGCCGTATATCATCGCGACAACAAGGATGCGCATTTCAACGTAAGATATGCTCTTGAGGATTTTGAGGAAGTCGACTGGCACTACTTTGTAAAATACTGGCAGAGATATGCCGGTATACCCTGGCATGTGATGGATACACAAAGATGCAAGATCAGAGAGATGTGTCCTGAGGATCTTAATGATCTTTATGACATGTATAAAGACAAGCGTATATGCCAGTATACCGAAGATCTATACGAAAACCGCATGCATGAACTTGAATATATCAAGGACTATGTAAAGAACATGTATCAGTTTTACGGTTTCGGTACATGGCTGATAGTCGACAGATTCACAAATAATCTCATAGGAAGGGTCGGATTCAATTACAGACCCGGTTTTGATGATCCCGAACTGGGATTTGTCATAGATCCGAAGTACTGGAGAAAAGGATTTGCATATGAGTGCTGCACCAAAGTCATTGACTACGGAAAGGATACACTTGGATTTAAACGCATCCATGCATTTGTAAGACTTGAGAATACTCCTTCGATCGCACTTTTAAACAAGCTCGGTTTCAGAGAATGCGGCAGATATACGATCAATGACAATCTTCACGAAAGATGGGTTCTGGAAATGTAAAAAAGGCAAGCGCGATGCTTGCCTTTTTTATATCATTTATCTTATTTGCCGCTGAGGTAATTCTCAATACCGGTCAAAGCGTCATTTTCGTCAACACCGTCAACCACTACATTTACCTTTTCACCAAGATCAAGTCCGAGACTCATCATACCCATTATGCTTTTTGCATTGACTCTCTTATCACCTGTCTCAAGATAAACGGAACTGTCATACTGGCTTGCCACCTGTACAAGCAGAGCTACGGGTCTGGCTTCAAGACCATTCTCCAACCTGATGGTAATTTCCTTATTGATCATAATATCTCCTCTCGCCAATAAAAAAACTTAATCTTCTCTAAGATCAGCTGCGATCTCACTCAGCTTTCTCAATCTGTGGTTCACGCCGCTCTTACCCACCGGCGGATCCAGTAACTCACCCAATTCCTGAAGTGTCGCATCCGGATACTCCAGTCTTACCTCTGCCATCTGACGTAAACTATCTGCCAGTTTACTAAACCCATATACCTTCTGTATGAGGAGTATATCCTCTACCTGTCTGTTTGCTGCACGTACAGTCTTGGCGATATTTGCCGTCTCACAGTTGACCTTGCGGTTTATAGAGTTGCTCATCTCTTTTAGTATCCTGAGATTCTCAAACTCCATAAGTGAAACGTGCGCTTCGCATATTCCCAGAAACTCAACTATAGCGCTGCCTTCTTTTATATATACAACAAAATATTTCTTTCGGCAAATGGTTTTTGCTTCAATATCAAATGTTGTAAGTATCTGCGCTATCTGATCTGCGACCTCTTTGTTCTCGCATACCATCTCAAGATGATATCCCTTGCTCGGATCGCTCATGGATCCTACACATAAAAACACACCTCTAAGATATGCCCTTCTACAGCAGCTGCTCTTGATAAGAGTCGGATCGACAGTCTTTCCGAATCCTAAAAATCCAAGATCTCTGCTAACAAGCTTAAGGCCCTTAAATATGTTCCAGACAGTATCGTTATCAGTAATGACTATCTCGTACTTAGCGTTTTTGCCGCCTTCCTTAACAGACACTTCATCTATATTATATGTTTTTTTCAACAAAGTAAAGCATTTTCTAAAAAGTGACTCTCTGTCAAACGTCACAGCCAGTGCGTCTTTTGCGTCTTCTTCTCTTCTTAAGTGTCCGCACAGACTTATTATAGCTGCAAGCTCAGCTATCTGACAGTGTCTCGCACTGTTAAAATGCTTAGCCATCTCTTCTTTTACATCATATGAAAATGACATACTTAAAACTCTCCGAGGAATATCACTTCCGGCTCGAGCACAACTGAGTATGCTTCCTTTACCTTGGTTCTTACCTGGTTGATGAGTTCATACATATCCGCTGCCGTAGCAGATCCTGTATTGATCAAAAATCCCGCATGCTTTTCACTTACCTGAGCGCCTCCGACACTTAATCCCTTAAGGCCGGCATCGGCAATGAGCTTTCCTGCATAATACCCCTGGGGTCTCTTAAAAGTAGAACCCGCCGAAGGATATTCAAGAGGCTGCTTGTCTCTGCGCTTTTTTGCCAAATCGCGCATTATACCCTCAATTACGCTCTTTTCTCCGCGATGAAGTCGAAATTCCGCCTGAAGGATGATATAACCCTCTTTCTTTGCCTTGGAATTTCTGTATTCAAACTCCATTTCAGCGTTTGACAGATATATGACTTCTCCCGAAGGAGTAACTGCCTTTACCCTGTATGTTATCTGACGCATCTCTCCGCCGTATGCACCGGCATTCATTATGATGCCGCCGCCTACCGTACCGGGTATGCCGGATGCAAACTCTAATCCCGTCAGATCGTTTTCCATTGCAAAATGCGACAGCTTAGCCATAGTCGTACCTGCTTTAGCGATCACGATATCATCAAGCATTCGAACACCGCTGTAAGCGGATCCGATCTCAATGATGACACCGCGATATCCCTCATCTGAAACAAGGATATTGCTTCCGTTACCGAGAATGAAAAACGGGATCTGTCTGCTCCTTAGCAGTTCTAAAAGACGCAGTATCTCATGCTCATTGATTATACTGACAAAAACATCAGCTTTGCCGCCGATCTTGAATGTCGTATGATCGCACATCGGCTCGTCTGTCAGAACATTCTGCCTAGTCACTATGCTTTTGATCTCTTCAATAATCGTGGGATCTATCATTTAATCCAATACCAGTTTTGCTGCTCCGTATATACCTGCATCATTTCCCAATACCGCAAGAGCAAATTTTGCATTCTTTGCTCCCGGGAATACATATTTTTCAAAATACGGCTTCATGTAGTCTATCAGTACTTCTCCGGCTTTTGATACTCCTCCGCCGATAACGAATATGTCAGGATTTACCACATTTGCAACCGCTGCCAGGCCTTTTCCTAAATACTCTCCGTAAACCTTGGCAACTTCTATCGCAAGTTCATCGCCTTCCTTAACGGCATCCCAGATATCCTTGGCTGTTATCTCCTTGTCTCTGAGCACGCTTGCCGTATCCGAAAAAGCAAGCTTCTTTTTGGCAATACGTACAACACCCGTTGCCGAGGCATACTGTTCAAGGCATCCGTGTCCGCCGCATCCACATGCCGCAGGTTCTTCATCCTCAAGATGAATATGACCTATCTCTCCGCCTGCACCGGTAGAACCGCTAACTATCTTTCCGCCGATTATTATTCCGCCGCCTACTCCTGTTCCGAGTGTTACGGCTACCATGTTCTTGTAGCCTCTTCCGCCGCCTCTCCACATCTCTCCGAGAGCGGCAACATTGGCATCATTTCCTGCCATAACAGGAACTCTTAAAAGTTCGCCCAGCTCCATTGCTATATTTCTCTTGCCCCATCCGAGATTTGCTGCAAGAAGGACTGTACCGTCCTCTTTTACCGGTCCGGGAACACCTATACCGACACCGACAACGTCCATCCTGTCAATTGAATTGGCTGACATCTTCTCTTTAATACTCTCGGCAATATCAGCAATGATATGATCTCCGTTATCTTCCTTGCGGGTCGGTATCTCCCACTTTTCCTTCACCTCTCCCTCGGGATCAAAGAGCCCGAGCTTAACGGTAGTACCCCCCACATCAACTCCGAAAACATATTTTTTCATCAATCTTCTTCCTCTCGTCTCTTGGCCAGTGATTCCTGTACACGCTCATAAAGGACCTGAGCCGCATTGTAGCCCATCTTCTTCTGTCTGTGGTTGACCGCAGCGGCCTCGCAAATGATCGCAAGGTTACGACCGGGTCTTACAGGCAGGCTGTGACATACAACCTTGTTGCCAAGATATTCTATATATTCCTCTTCAAGTCCGAGACGGTCATATTCCTTGTCCTTGTCCCAGTCCTCAAGCTTGATAACGAGGTCTATATTCTGAGTTTCCTTAACGCTACTTACACCAAACAGCGTCTTTACATCGACAATACCGATACCTCTTAGTTCGATAAAGTGCTTTGTAACGGGAGGAGCCGTTCCGATAAGAGTCTCATCCGATACCTTTCTTATCTCGACAACATCGTCCGTTACAAGACGGTGTCCTCTCTTTATCAGTTCAAGCGCAGCTTCGGATTTACCTATGCCGCTCTCACCTGTAATAAGCAGTCCTTCGCCGTAAACATCGACCAATACGCCGTGTACGGTGATGCAGGGAGCAAGCTTTACGTTGAGCCATCTGATGATCTCTGCTGTAAATGCACTGGTCGCCTTTTTTGTCATAAGCAACGGAACGCCCTTTTTGATCGCAACCTGCTTGAACTTTTCATCAGGAATGAGCTCTCTGCAGAAGATGATCGCAGGGATCGGATATGACAGAAGCTTGTCATATATATCATCCTGAGTCTTTTCTTCCATGCTCTGCATGTATGAATATTCTACAAATCCTATGATCTGAAGTCGTGTGGCTTCATAGTGTTCAAAGTATCCTGCCATCTGAAGCGCAGGTCTGTTGATATCCGGCTGAGTAATCTTTGTCTTGCTGATATCTATCTCAGGCGTAAGATTCTCAAGCTTCATCCTTTCAATGATCTCACTTAGTTTTACACTTGCCATTCCTAATCTCCTACGTGATATTGTTTTTAAGATTCACGTTTATAATTCTATCATATTACCATGGAAAAAAGAATATATATCTTGAGCCACGTTTAACGGTATCTCGGGCACAGAAGCAAGCTTTTCAACATCTGCCGCCTTGATCTGATCGATGTCATCAAAATACCTCATCAGCGCCTTTCTTCTCTTTTCTCCTATCCCCGGTATGTTATCAAGGACAGATCTGACCTGATCCTTGCTCCTTAGCGATCTGTGGAATTCTATAGCAAAGCGATGCGCTTCATCCTGGACTCTGGTTATGAGCTTGAAACCCTCGCTATGAGTATCAATAGGTACTTCAACATTGTTGTAGTAAAGTCCTCTTGTCCTGTGGTTGTCATCCTTGACCATTCCGCAGACCGGTATATCAAGATCAAGTTCCCTAAGCACTTCAAGCGCAATGTTTACCTGTCCTCTTCCTCCATCCATCAGCAAAAGATCCGGAAATCTAGTAAAGCTTCCGTATTCACTGTCCTTATCGCTTCTTGCTTCTTCAAGACCATGCATGAATCTTCTTGTCAGGACTTCACGCATGCATGCATAGTCATCGGGACCGCTAACAGTCTTTATCTTAAACTTTCTGTAATCGCTCTTTTTAGGCTTTCCTTTTTCAAATACGACCATCGAACCGACATTTTCAAATCCGCTTATATTGGAAATATCAAATGCCTCCATTCTCTTTATTCCTTTTACGCCTATCAGCTGTTCTATCTCCTTTACGGCACCGATCGTCCTGCCTTCTTCTCTCTTTATCCGCTCTCTGTCCTGTTCAAGAACAAGACTCGCATTTTTTGCGGCAAGCTCGACCAGTTTTTCCTTGCTGCCTATCTTCGGTATCCTTATATATGTCCTGCTGCCTCTTCTGTCACTGAGCCAGTTTTCCAAAAGCTCTGTATCCTCGATCTCATACTGGAGCATGATCTCTCTCGGGATATAAGGTGTTCCCGCATAGAACTGCTTTACAAAATCTCCTAAGATATCGGTGCTTTCCTTTTCCTCCACACCCTTCATATAAAAGTGTTCCCGCCCTATCAGTTTGCCGGCCCTGATAAAGAAGACCTGAACTACCGCATCGGTCTCGGATTTTGCAAGCGCTATCACATCCTTGTCATCCAGATCGGAATCAGTGATCTTCTGCTTTTGAGAAACATGCTTTATGCTCGCTATAAGATCTCTCGTTGCAGCAGCTTCTTCAAACTGCATGTCAGCTGCCTGTTTAGACATCTTGCTTTCAAGTTCAGACAGTATCGATCTGACATTGCCGCTTAGTATATCAAGAGCTCTTTCAACCGATCTTGCATAGTCATCGGCATTTATCAGACCCCTGCAGGGAGCCATGCACTGATCCATATGATAGTTAAGGCACGGCCTGTCGATCGCCTCGCCCTCTTTGATATGCTTATTGCATGTTCTTAGTCTGCATAGCTTGTTAACAAGCTCTATCGTATCCTTTACCGCGAGCGCACTTGTATAAGGTCCAAAGTATCTGGCTTTATCCTTCTTCACTTTTCTGGTCATCGTTATTCTCGGATACTGTTCATCAACAGATACCTTGATATACGGATATGTCTTGTCGTCAACAAGCAGCGTGTTGTATTTCGGTCTGTGCTCCTTGATCAGATTATTCTCAAGGACTAGGGATTCAAGCTCGGAATCGGTCACTATATATTCAAAGTAAGCTATAAGGCTTACCATCCTGTCTATCCACGGTCCTCTTCCGATATTTGCACGAAAATAAGAGCGCACTCGATTATGCAGGTCTTTTGCCTTACCCACATATATTATCGCATCGCTCTTATCATGCATTATATACACCCCCGGTTCATGGGGGAGCTTATGAAGTTCTTCCTGAAAATCAAACACCTGCGGTTTCTTCCTCTGTCGCCTCGATATTTTCAGTCTCTTTTATCTCTTTATCTTCGGTTTCCTTATCATTTGCAGACTCATTGTCAGCGTCTTCAGGCTTTTCTTCCTTTTGCTCTTTAAGTTCTTCTTCAGGTTCAGGTATACCTTTGAGCTCTCTGAATATCTTCATGAATTCCTTGCCGGTGATGGTTTCCTTTTCGATAAGGAATTCAGCAAGCTTGTCCATAACTTCTCTGTTTTCCAAAAGAAGATTTCTTGCAGTCTCATAGCTCTCTGAAAGCATCTTCTTGACTTCTTCATCTATCTGTGCAGCCGTAACATCCGAACACTCAAGTCTTGCATTTCCTGAAAGATACTGATTCTCGATGGTGGCAAGTCCCATGGGACCGAACTTCTCGCTCATTCCGTAACGGGTTATCATGTTCTTTGCAAGATTGGTTGCCTGCTCGATATCATTTGAAGCACCGCTCGTGATGCTTCCGAATACAATAGACTCTGCGGCACGTCCGCCCATGTAAATGACAAGTTTCTGTTTGAGTTCGACATTGCTCTCGAGATACTTTTCTTCCTCCGGAACCTGAAGAACATAGCCAAGAGCTCCCATGGTCCTTGGAATGATCGTAATCTTCTGAACAGGCTCGGTATTCTTCTGAAGAGCCGTTACAAGAGCGTGACCTATCTCATGGTAGGATACGATCTTTCTCTCTTCCTTGCTCATGATGCGGTCCTTCTTTTCCTTGCCGGCGATAACCTGCTCTATTGACTCCATCAGATCTTTCTGGCTTACATATTCGCGCTTATTCTTAACTGCATTTATCGCTGCCTCATTGATCATGTTGGCAAGATCGGAACCGACGCTTCCCGCAGTTGCAAGAGCGATCTCCTTAAGATCTACGGTCTCATCCATCTTGACATCCTTGGCATGGACTCTCAAAATAGCCTCTCTGCCCTTTACATCGGGACGCTCTACTATGATACGTCTGTCAAAACGTCCGGGACGAAGGAGCGCCTTATCGAGTATCTCGGGCCTGTTTGTTGCACCAAGCACCAGTACGCCCTTTGAAGGATCGAAACCATCCATCTCGCTTAAGAGCTGATTAAGTGTCTGCTCTCTTTCCTCGTTTCCTCCGCCGTACTTTGAATCACGGCTTCGTCCTATCGCATCTATCTCATCTATGAATATGATACAGGGCGCATTCTTGTTAGCCTCCCTGAAAAGGTCTCTTACTCTGCTTGCACCGACACCTACATACAGCTCAATGAAATCTGAACCCGTCAGTGAAAAGAAAGGCACATGAGCCTCGCCTGCAACCGCCTTTGCAAGCAATGTCTTACCGGTTCCGGGAGGGCCTACTAGCAGTGCTCCCTTGGGAAGTTTTGCTCCGATCTTGGTGTACTTAGAAGGATCGTGCAAAAAGTCTACGACTTCAACAAGAGATTCTTTTGCCTCGTCTACACCCGCAACATCATCAAATGTGACACCTGTCTCCTTCTGTACATATACCTTGGCATTTGACTTTCCGACGCCCATCGGTCCGCCACCGCCTGCCATCTTTCTGTATGCGAAGCTTAACAAAAACCAGATAAGAAGTATAGGCAGTACATATGTTAAAAGTATTGAGAGTATCCATCCGGAATTATCCGGGATATAAGTCTTGATCTCAACACCAGCTTTGGTAAGCCTCTCTACGAGCTTGTCTCCTGTCTCAGTGATACCTGTATAATAGGTAAGCTGCGGCGTTGTCTGGCCAAACATATTTAATGCCGGTGTATAAAGATCCTGGAACGAATCCGTCTGTGTCTGATTCTGTGTTGCTTCAGACTTTGGTATGATCAAAAGCTGATCCGACTGGATCTCTACTTTTGCTATCTCGCCTGCTTCAAGCTTTTGAATGAATTCATCATAAGTGATCTCCTGTGAAGCATCGCTTGAGAAGAAGTTCATAAAAAGACTCATGCTGATAAGCGTGAGCAGTACAGCGATAACAAGAAACATAAGGCTCTGTTTTCTGGGCGGCATTCCGTTATTGTTATTGCCTCCCTGTCCGTTGTTTCCCGAATTGTTATCATTTCCTGAATTATTGTTGTTATTACGTCCGCTGTATCCTCCCTGTTCGGGATCACCGGAGCCGTAACTGTTCTGTCCGTCAAATTCTACCATAAGGTTTTCCTCAATTAACAAAAAAGTATCGTGCCTGCAATACGGCACGATACAATTATAGAAGTTAAAAGTATTAAAAGCAATTAAATTTCTGTGAAAAAACTATGATCATTTTATGCTCGTTAAGCTTAAAGATACGATGTATCCGCCCTTTTAAATAACGATATCACCTTTAAGGCAATTCACATATCATCTATCCGCTTTTTCTTCAATACCGGGATCAAATCCTGGCATCATCTGCAATTTGAACAGATTCATCTTATGTTTTCTGTCAATGAGAGCCTTATGATCAGGATCGTCAATGACACCTTCTCTTATATATCTGTCAAGTTCTGCATAACTAAATCCCAGATTATCCTCATCAGTCTTACCGCAGAGTCCGTCTGAAGGAACCTTTTCTATCAGTTCATTAGGCAGGCCAAGTTCTCTTCCGATAGCCTTTACTTCCTGCACTGTAAGATGAGCAAGAGGACTGAAATCTCCTGCGGCATCACCGTATCTTGTTGAGTATCCCACCCAGTCCTCGGAAAGATTACAGGTATTGGCAACTCGTCCGTTGCAGCTTTGTGATACTGCATATACAGTCGACATACGTATCCTTGGTGATAGATTTATAAGTGTCTGGCTTGTCAGCTCAAGTTCTGCAGGGATAGCCGCCTTAAGGCCTTCCACAGCATCCTTGATATTTACTATGTAATACTTTATCCCTAGATGATTTACTAATAGATATGACATATCTATATCAGGCTGATCTCCGCACGGCATTAAAACGCCGATCACTCTGTCTTTTCCGAGAGCTTCTACACAGAGTGCTGCCACTACAGAACTGTCCTTTCCGCCGCTTATTCCCAAGACAGCATTACATCCGGGACCGTTTTTTTCAAAAAAATCCCTTATCCATGCAACACATTCATCTTTGACTTTTTTTGCATCAAACATATCTGACCTCCCTCATCCTTATATGATATTTATCTGGCACATCTTCATGGCTTCTAGCGCTGTCTCATGACTCTTTGGTGTTACTCCCGCACAGCATGAGGAATCTACCGTTACAGGTACCTGAGGCAGGAATGCCTTTATGAGAAGTGCGTTTGATATAACACATATATCCGTACAAAGACCTATTACTTCTATCTCGTCTATCGTATTATCTTTTGCAAGATCTTCAAGATAAAGACCGAGTTCTTTTGATCCGAAAGTAGGCTTGTCAATGATCTTGTCATCATCAGATACAGGAAGTTCTGAAGATATCTGCCAGCCTTCACTTCCTTCTATGCAATGCTTGACCGGAAGATTCTTTCCTTCAAGGGTATTAAGATAATCAGGTTTATGCGTATCTCTTGTAAATATCTTCTTTCCGTCAAACCCCTCTATCTTTTTTCTTACATTCTCAACTATCGCCTGAGCTTCCTTGGTACCAAGAGCAGCGTCTATAAAATCATTCTGCATATCAACAACTACAAGTATCTTCATAGCATGTCCTCCTTTTTTGTCTATTATATTCTGAAGATGGCGTTTATGCTATAATTAATCATAACTTTTTAGGAGAAGCAAAATGAAAATACTGGTTATCGGCGGAACTCGTTTTTTCGGGATCCCTATGGTAGAGGCTCTCATAAAACAGGGTCATGATATAACAATCGCCACAAGAGGCAACTCCAAGCAGGCTTTTTATGAAAATACAGATCATGTGATACTTGACAGGACAGATGAAGCAAGCATTATAAGTGCTATAGGCGGACGGCATTTTGACACTATAATCGACAAGATAGCATACAGTTCAAACGATGTGAAAAATCTCCTTGAGCATGTAAGCTGTGATAGATACATACAGATGTCCACCTGCAGTGTCTATCCAACGTGTCATGACAATATCACAGAGGATGAGTTCATAACAGCATCCTATCCATTAAGATGGACAGACCGGACAAATGATTATCAGGAATCAAAACGGCAGGCTGAAAGAGCAGTGCTTAAATATCTTGAAGATGACAGATATTCATTTGTCAGATATCCCGTGGTGATGGGAAAGAATGACTATACGGGCAGACTTAAGTTCTATGTCGATCATATAAAAGGACAAAAGCCTATGTACATAGACGATATCGATAAAGATCTAAGCTTCATTAATGAAGATGAAGCAGGATTATTCATCGCTCATCTTGTCGAACACTTCATAAGCGGTCCCGTAAACGGATGCAGCAACGGCAGCATTACGATATCAGATATCATAAGCTATGTTGAAAAAAAGAGCGGTCAAAAAGCTATCCTTGCCGATGACGGCGAGAGTGCTCCTTACAACGGCTATCGTGATAACAACACTTTCAATACCGATAAGGCAAGATCATCAGGATTTGTATTCAGTCATATAGATGACTGGATATATCCGCTTCTTGATCACTACATAGAGAGTTAAAATGGGAATACAGATAAGAAGATTCATAGATCACCTTGATAATTGCTTTAAAAAAAATGATATGAAAGAAGCAGGAGAATGCATCTCCTCCTGGGAAAACGAAGCAAGGCGTCTGTCAGATGACAGAGGCCTTTTAACTGTACTAAACGAGGCTTTGGGTTATTTCAGAAGAACCGGTGATAAGTTCAAAGCCACAAATGCCGTAAACGAATGCTTGGATCTTGTCGAAAGACTGGGGCTTGCTGATCAGCCTGCAGGTGCAACGATCCTCGTTAACGCCGCAACAACCCTGTCTTCCTTTAAGGAAACTAAAAAGGCTCTTTTGATATATGAAAAAGCGGCTGATTGCTTCAAAGATAAAAATAAAACAAACACATATGAATATGCTTCGCTTTTAAACAACAGAGCCAGTGCACTATATGAACTCAAAAGATATGATGAAGCGCAAGCTTCATGGAATGAAGCTATTGATATCCTTAAAGATACAGGATACCATGCAGGCGAGATAGCTATCTCACTTATTATGCTGGCTCATCTATCATACGACAGAGATAACACATCTTTTGATACAGTTGAAGAACTGCTTGATAAAGCATGGGAGTATATAAATTCAGACGATCAGCCAAAGGATCACAGATATGCATTTGTACTGAGCAAATGCGTTGATTCATTTGAATATTTCAAAAGACCTCTTGAAGCAAGGGCGCTTAAAGAGGTCATCGATGAGATCTATAACGGTCTTTGATCTCTCTCATCAGTTACCATGTGTTTTACTGTTTTTTGAGGATGTTTAAGTTCTGTTCTGAAAAACTCAGGATAGATGGTCATCTCTTCATCAAAAGATACCCATTTAAGAAATTCTTCACAGCCGTCATCGGTAAAGCTCTTGCTCACAGGCTCAAAATCATCAGGTACCTTCATGTAAAAAAAAAACGATATCTCATAAATAGGTTTTCCCATGTTGGAAGGCGCATCGCCGATAAAACAGTTCTCATGTACAAACCCGAGCCTGTCGACCTCCATATTTACTCCGGTCTCTTCAAAGACTTCTCTTATGACAGCCTCTTTTGCCGTTTCTCCAAACTTGATCCTTCCTCCGACTGAATAAAGATAATCCTCTCTTTTATTCCCGGTCATCAGAAATTTATTGTCTTTTAGGATGATGGCACCCACACGGATATTTATATAGCCGTCATCGCATTTAAGTGTAATATCTCTTCCCATAGTTACCTCTTTGATCACCTGACATTAAACGAAAGGACCGTTTCCTCTTCATTTAAATAAATCCTTTCAGGTTCATATGGCATCGCGATCGCATTCCATAGCTTCTTTGCCTTCTCGTTTTTCTCATTGTACTTTATCTCCCATTTACCCTTATGCTCAGACAGTATGAGCTTTGCGGCATCTATTGCAAGATGCTTTCTTCGAAATGAAGGAAATATCGTAAACTCAGCCATGGTATAATCGGGTTTTCTTCCTGTCATGGTATAAGGACAGATCAGGGCAAACCCTGCCAGTATTTCATCGCTGTATATAAAATATGCCTCTCTTAGCGGATCGGTAAAATACTCCTCAAAATGTCCGTAACTGTAATTGCCGTTCTCATCCATCTCATCATCATAGAAATTTGTCATCTCATACAGATATTTCTGATTGATGCTAAAGAGAAGATCCCTGTCCTGTTTTCTAACTTTTTGCAGTCTTATCATATATTATCCTTAAGAAGAGCTGATATCACCTGCTCATAATCATCTCCTATGAGTGTGATCATCTCTCCTGATCTTTTAAATCCTTCTATATATGCCCTGTTTGATCCTTTTATATTATCGATTCTGCAGTATGAATCCTCTATCCTTGATTCTATATCCGAAGCGTGATCTTTTATATCATCAAAATGAGTTTCTATATATGAATCACTGAAGGCAAGACAGATAAATCGTATCGATCTTAGATACTCATCATCAAAATCCTTTCTCCAGTCAAAAGGGATATAGCATCCCTCAACTATAAGATTCTGATCATTCTCGATCGCTGTCTTTATCAATTCACGCACTATGGGCCATAGATATTGTGTCAGCTTGTCATCATCCTCGGGGGTAAGCTCTGTATTGCCGCTCCTTATAAGTCCCATCTTGATATGATCTATAGAAATATACGGATATTTGTATTTTTCGAGCATGCGCTGTGCCAAAAGTGTCTTTCCAGTATGCGATGCCCCTGTTATGAGTATGATCATGGCTTTCCCCCGATTCTATTCGCAGGTATATTGCGGTTTTTTATACAGATACTTTTCATCCGGAATGATATTCTTATCCCAGACCTCCTTCTTCCAATCTGACATAGGATAGTCCTTAATGGCTACAGAAACACTCGAAAGATTTACTCCCAGAGTTTTAGAAACAGCCTCTGCGACCCTTTCAGCGCATTCTCTTTTTACTTCATCTGTCCTGCCTTCATAACACTTTATCTCTACGTGTGGCATATTTACCTCCCAAAATCATTTAATCGTCTTTAGTACCGATTCCTTATTCTAAATATCTTTATCTGAGTCAAGATCCTTTATGTATCTTACATCGCAGTCAAAATGCTCTGTCCTTATCAACGGTTCATCGATCCTTACAAAACCGTATTTTTCATAAAACTTCTGTGCTGCGACCATATTTGGAAGCGTTTCCAGATAACAGCGTTCATAGTATTTTGCGGCATAGTCTAGGGCAGTTTCAATCAGCTGATGAGATATTCCCGTTCCTCTGACCTTTGGAATGCTGTACATTTTCTGAAGCTCACAGACTTTTTCCAATCCGGGCAGTTTCCCTATACCAACGCCCGCAACAACTACGTCATTTTCATCTGTCGCGACCCAGTATCTGTTTCCTTCACTGTTATATAGGTAAGAAAACCTTCCAAGATCAGGATCTGACCAGGCAGTTCCTTCATGATCGCCCCCAAACTCTATAAGACAGTCCCTTATGATCTTTTCAACAGCTTTATCATCTCTTTTTTCAATTTCTCTTATAACATATTTCATCAGCAGTTTCCCGGATCTGTCAAATATCTTTTTCAAAAAAATCTATTGTCTGTGCGCATATGTCATTCATTGCTTCTTTGCCCGGTAGATGCTTGCTGTCGATCTTTGCAAATGTGATATTGCCTTTAAATATCTCTTTGGATCTGCTAAATACCCTGTCAGCAGGAAAGAATATGTCATTTACGGATGCAACGATAAGTAAAGGTGCATCAAACTTAGCCAGTTCTTCTTTCTGATACTCCTTTGGAGCCTTTAATTCCATCTTGTAGGAGCTCATCATAAGATCAAAGAACTCTCTCCATGTATCATCACTCTCTCCGCCAAGAGTATCTATCACTGCATCAAGCGTATCTTTTGATGGTTTAAAATAGTATTTCACAAACGGTACTATCATCTTTCCTATCATAGGAGCAAACGGACCGTGAGCTATCCCGGAAGGAACAAGCAGCAAAGAAATGTCCACCATCTCTGGATGATACTTTGCAAATGAAAGCATCATCGAAGCACTGTATGAAGAGACCACAAAAGATATCTTCTCAACACCGTAGTGATCCAGAACCTCTTTTATCCATAATCCGTATTCATCCTTTTTACTGCTTATGTTTCTGTACGGAGCGCTTTTTCCGGGCATCCCTATGACATCAGGCGCGATTATGCAGTATCTTGAAAGAAGAGGAAGAAACAATTTAAGATTTAAGGTCGTGATCCCGTTTCCGCCATGTATAGAGCATATCTTTGGCTTGTTTTCATCTCCTACGCACAGACAGTGAGTCTCTCCAAACGATGTATCAAAGTAGCTTTCAGTGTAGCTTACATTAAGCGATGCAAGAGTCCTGTCATAGAAATCATGCATCTTTTTCATTGCATCTTCACTTTTATAAACAAACTTTCCCGTTTTCATTTTTTAATCCATGTAGTCCCTTATGTTGAATTCTTCATCTGTTTTTTCTTCTTCGTTTGTTATCTGCGGTACAAATTCAGTAACATACGTATCTCCCAAAACAGGATCGATGTAGTATCTTATCTGTGCCCCCGTATAAGATCTGAACAGAACAACTATCTCATTTTCATCGCTTGACTGTACTTCCCAGTAGACAGGATATTCTCCTTCTTTTTCTATATTTTCAAGATCCGGGTTTGTCTTATGGCAGTAATTCTTTATGGCAGTTATCGCCTGATCATCAGTGATCTTTTCAGTTTGAACATCTTCAGTTTCTGCTTCATCACTGACCTTATACTCAGCCGTAGGTCCGTCATCTGTATCTATCTTTGTCACTTCAGTGTTTTTAGTGCATCCTGACAATACCATGCACATCATAAGTAAAACTATAACTTTCTTTTTCATTTCCTATCCTTTCAGTTTCCTATCGTGCAGAGTTTCCCTCTAAGCACATATCCTATCTTCTCATAGCATGCATTCGAAGCGATGTAATCGGCGTTCGTGTATAGCATCGGGAGATATCCCTCATTCCTTGCGATCATAGTTACCTGATATACCAGGTTTTCGGCATAATGCTTTCTGCGGCATTCTTTCCTTGTATATACAAGGTTTATCGATGCCATATCTTTATTTGGCGCATACTTGCAGCTAGCAACATTTTTCCCGTTCTCATCCTTCCAGAAAAACATATTGCCAGAATCAATGAATGCCTTAGCATCTTTTTTATAACCTTCCCTATCCTTTTGATCTATACCTATCTCTTTATGAAACAGATCAAGAAAATCTGCAAGCTCGTCAACATCCTTTTGATCACATCTGTATAAGCTTCCGTCACATTTAGAATCGGGCATAACAGGATCGGGATTATCGTATGCAAACATATTTATCAGTATCTTCAGACTGATCCCGTCTTTTTTGGCTCTCTCAATAAAATACTGAGCCAGGTCGTATTTGAGGTTGAAATTATGCTTTCCGTCAAGCAGACCGTTATCATATGCCTTAAGGTATGCATTTTCCATCTCGGCTTCTTTTGCGTTATCCCTGGTCCATATCCATACCGGGAACGGCTCACCGCTGTAGCATATGATAAGCTTCTCGTGATCTGTTATCAAAAGCCTGCACTCGTTTCCTATGATTCGTCTCAGTACAAAAAATGTATATTTGTCATTGTCTAAAAGTTTAAGATCTCTTTCATCTGCAAAACTCATATATTACTCCAAACCATTCCCTGACAAGATATGTCGGGTAAAACCACCAGTGAGTATGCGCCGGGATCGCGTATGTCACAAGTCCAAGCTTTTTAGCGATCATCGACGCCCTGCATATATGGAATTCATTTGTTACGATCGCGATAGTATCACTCAGTCCGTTTTCCTTAATGATCTCATATGAAAATTCAAGATTCTCTATGGTGGATGTCGAGCGATCCTCCATATACAGTCTCTCAGGAGCTATCCCGTTATCTGTCAGATAATTATACATGCACAGTGATTCGCTTATATCCTCATCAGATCCCTGACCACCTGACAGAACCGCTACACACTCATTATGCTCATTCATGTATTCAAGCGCTGCCTGCAGTCTCTCATAAAGCATCAGGCTTGGCTGTGTTTTCCTGACATGGCATCCGAGTACAAGAAGCGTCGCATCCTGTTTCGGCCTGTTTGCAGCTGCCCTGTGTATGCTGATATCTATGAATAAAAATAAAAAGAGCAAAGATATCGCCAGGATCGTTATGCAATCAAGAATGATCCTGTTTGATCTTTTTAATCTGAGTACTCTGACTATATCATTCACCTTATCCATAAAGATGCCATAAAGCATTATAAGGACGCCAAAGAGTATTCCTACGGCATTTCCCAGATTAAGGATGAGACTTATAAGCGGTATGCAAAACCATAGAGTTATTATCAGACCTGTGATAAAACATATTCTCTTAAATATCTTCATATCATTTTTCTATTATGATGGTCACAGGTCCGTCGTTTATTGATGAAACCTGCATATCCGCGCCGAATTCGCCTGTCTGTACATCAAACCCGCGCTTTCTGCATTCCTCTATTACAAGTTCATAAAGGGGTATGGCAGTATCGGGTCTTGCTGCATCTGTAAATCCCGGACGTCTTGAAGATACATCCGCATACAGCGTAAACTGGCTGACTATCAAAAGCTGCGCATCTGCATCCTTGGGACTTACGTTCATCTTTTTGTTTTCATCCTCGAATACTCTAAGTCCGCAGATCCTGTCAGCCATCCACAGCGCTTTTTCCTCAGTATCATCCACATGTATTCCAAGAAGGATCAGAAATCCCTTTTTGATCTGTCCCCTTATCTGGCCGTCTATTTCGACACTAGCTTCACTGACTCTTGTAACAACTGCTCTCATGATAACCTCTTTTTGATCGTATTTCCTACCTGCATATTATAACATCCGATCATGATCTGTTTCTTAACATTTTCATAATAATACATTGCGAAAATTCTTATATCTTTGATAAGATATTTTTAACACACTTTTGGAGGAGCATATGATAACTCAGATCTTGGACAAGATTGACAGCGTGATGTATTATCCCATTCTTATCATAGTAATGGCTCTCGCCGGTATATACTTCACTATACTTACAAAAGGAGTACAGATAAGACTCTTTCCCGAGTCGGTAAGACTTCTAAAAGAGCCTCCCGAGGATAAAAAGAAAGTTTCATCCCTTCAGGCTATGCTAGTATCGACGGCTTCTCGTGTGGGAACAGGAAATATCATCGGAGTATCAACAGCTATATGCCTGGGAGGTCCCGGAGCATGCTTCTGGATGTGGGTGATGTGCATAATAGGAGCCTCATCGGCATTCATCGAAAGCACACTTGCCCAGATATACAAAAGAAAGGATTCAAACTCGGAAAGCTACGGCGGACCAGCTTATTACATAGAGTGCGCTCTGCATGCGCCGAAAATGGCTACAGTCTTTTGTCTGTTTCTTATAGCGACCTATGCGGTAGGCTTCAATCTTTTATGTTCATACAATCTGCAGTCTACTTTTGAAGCATACTCATTCTATGACAGCAGTATAACGCCTCTTGTGATCGGATTGATATTTGCTACTCTTACAGGGTATTGTCTTCTTGGCGGCGGCAAGAGGATAGTAAAACTCACCAGCCTCATCGTTCCGATCATGGGTGTGGCATATGTGCTTGTATCTTTAATAGTCATCATCTTTAATCTGAAAAGTGTTCCTCATATGTTCGCACTGATCTTTGAGGATGCGTTTAACTTTAAGGCGATATTCGGTTCCGTTGCAGGCTCATGTATGGTCTACGGAATCAAAAGGGGTCTTTATTCAAATGAAGCAGGTGTCGGTTCCGCACCCAATGCATCAGCTTCAGCAAAGGTCTCTCATCCGGCAAAGCAGGGTCTGGTACAGACTCTGTCAGTATACATAGATACCCTGCTTCTGTGTACCGCGACAGCACTCATGTGTCTTTCAAGCGGTGTTGAAAGAAGCGAATCACTATCAGGTGCCCCGTATGTACAAAACGCCATATCAACGGTATTCGGCAGTATCGGACCGACGTTCATAACGATAGCTATGGTCTTATTTGCATTTACCACACTGATAGGAAATCTCTACTACGTTGACAACGCACTGATATTTTTAAACCACAAAAAGAGACCTTCCAAAAACTTTATGCGTATCTTTCATATAATATGTGCTCTCGTCGTTCTCATCGGAGCTATCATTCCGATGAATGCGGCATGGGCCATGGCGGATATAACAATGGGAGGCATGACTTTAATAAATCTGCCGTCCTGCATGATCCTGGGCAAGGTTGCTATTGATGCATTAAAGGATTATGAAAAGCAAAAGTCAGAGGGAAAAAATCCGGTATTTATGGGAAGGGATATAGGCCTTAACGAAGAAGAACTGGATTACTGGAAATAAAGAACAAGGGTTGAGCTTACTGCTCAACCCTTTCTTTTTTAATCATACCGAAGATCGGTGCAAATATAAACAGTGCAAAGACAAGCCCCTGTATCACCATTCTCGGAAGGTCCTTTGCATGGACAATCTGATTCTGAAGAACAGATGTATCTCCTCCGGCTAATACGACTACCAGATTGTTATTAAGGTAATGCATGATAACCGGTACCCAGATATTCTGAGTCTTCATATAGGCGTAAGCGAAGAATATTCCTACCGTGACACATGTTATGATCTGGGCAACAAACATTAAAGGTCCTGTTTCCACGGAATAGAACATAAAGTCAATGTTGATATGCCAGATGGCCCATACAATCCCTAAGAGCAGCACGCCTTTTCTTAAGCCAAACTTTTTCAGCATTATGGGCAGAAGATAAAATCTCCATCCGTATTCCTCTCCAAAGAATGCTATGAACGAAAATACAAAATTGGGGATTAGAACAGCCGCAAGCATATATGTTCTCGGGTTTATGGCTGCATCTTTTAGCATCTGCATGCTTTCACCGCTGCCGTTTAATACATCGCTTAGCGTGGCCGATATAACAAATCTGAGAATATACAGTACTAAAAAGAGCAGTATCATAAGAATACTCATTTTGATATTCTTTCTAGCAAGCCCCGTATCTTCTCTCTTCTTTTTACCGCAAACCCAGAAAAGAACATACGAAACAAAAGATGCTACTGCCAGTATGAGGCTTCCAATCAATGTCGAAAGTGACATTTCCATTCCGGGTATAGGCAGCATGATATCTTTTGTGATAACCGGTATTATGCTGCAGATCATCATGATCACTGTAAGAACAAGAGTCGTTATAAATCCGCCCAGAGGCAAACTCTCATCCTTGTTTCTTGCGATAATCATACCCAGTATGACTCCGCATGCGGGATACATCATCTGAGTATTTACAAACATCGTCAGATCGACCCCTTTTTTCATTCCTATGAACATAAATATGCTCATGATCGCAGGAACGCCGTAAGCTACGGCAATAAAAATGCCCAGCCTTTTCTTTTCAATCTCATTCATTTTTCTCCTCCTTAGTTTCCCTATATATAACAGGCTGCCCCGTTATTTCGAAATAATGATCTTGCCGTCCTTGACTTCTACTCTTACCTTGTTAGTATCGATCCCCGCCATCTCAAGGAAATCCTCACTCAGCTGTACTCTGTGAGCCTTGTCCATTATCGAATACTCTTCATGCGACTCAACCTCCGCCAGATTGTCGGTCGTAAGTTCATCAAGATTTTTCCTGTATTCCTCTTTCATGATCTTTTCTGTCGAGATCTTTCCGTCAGATACCATTATAACTCTCGAAACCTTATTGGCAAGACTGATATCATGAGTAACTATGATTATGGTCAGTCCAAGCTCCTCATTGAGTTTTCTGAACAGATCCTGGATCATGTTTGAAGTCTTTGAATCCACGGCACCCGTAGGCTCATCCGCAAGAAGTATCTTTGGATCACAGGCTAGAGCCACGGCTATCGCCACTCTCTGCTGTTCACCGCCTGACATCTGGGCAGGATATGAATCCGCCTTGTGATCTATCCCGGTAAGCTTAAGCAGTCTGAGGGCCTTTTCATTTCTTTCTTTTCTGTTTCCTCCCATGAAATACATGGGAGCCTCCACATTCTGCAATGCCGTAAGATAGGGGAAAAGATTCTGTCTGCTGTTCTGCCATACGAAGCCGACAGTCTTCTTCCTGTACTCAACCAGAGATGCTTCGCTCATAGCAAAAAGATCATGCCCGTCCACATATATCCTGCCGGTAGTCGGCTTTTCAAGTCCGCCTATCATGTTAAGCAGCGTGGATTTACCGGATCCGCTCTTTCCGATAACGGCCACAAGCTCGCCTCTTGCTATCTCAAGTTCAAGTCCCTGAAGAGCAAGAACTTCAACGTCTTCGGTCTTATAGATCTTTACAAGACCGTCACAGACAAGTATGTTGTCCTTTAATTCACTACTTTCTGACATAATCCGTCTTCCATTTCATAAACCATGTCTCCCAGCTGCATAAGGTTGGGGTCATGTGTCGTCATAACTATTGTAATGCCTTCTTTTTCTATAAGTTCCTTGAAAAGCTTCATGACAGCTATTCCGGAAGCAGTATCCAGAGCTCCCGTAGGCTCATCGGCAAAGATGATCTTTGGCTTGTGTGCAACGGCTCTTGCTATTGCGACCCTTTGCTGTTCACCGCCTGACATCTGGGCCGGCATGTGACTCATACGCTTTCCGAGTCCTACAATGCCAAGTACCTCTTTGATCCTGGCATCCCTGTCGCCTTCATATTCCGCAAGCTTCAGCGCAAAATCCACATTCTCATAGGCAGTCATGATAGGTACGAGCGCTACAGACTGAAATACAAAGCCTACATGGTAGCGTCTTAGCTTCTCCTTTTCAGTCGTGCTCTTTTTTGTCATATCTTCACCGTCTATAGTGAAGCTTCCCTCACTGGGATCATCAAGCATGCTTAGGATATTAAGAAGAGTTGTCTTTCCCGAACCGGAACGACCCTTCAAAATAGTAAGCTTGCCCTGAGGCACCTGCATATCGATACCCTTAAGGACCTCTATGCTTTCCTTGTTTCCGATAGGGAAGCTTTTATGGATGTTTTTTGTTTCGATCATATTTCCCATATCAGTCTTCTCCCATCTTTAATGCCTTGGTGATATTCATGTTCTTTACTGTCCTGCTCATAACCGCAAAGCACAGAGCAAATGCAGCGCCTATTATTACAGCCATCTTTATGCTGTCCTCGGCTTTTATGAATATCTCGATCGGCATGTTGTGTTTCTTTGGCAGATAAACAACGGATATCAGCTTTGTAAACAGAAGCGTGGTGGCTCCTCCTACCGCAAATCCGGACAGTGCTGAGAGCAGTGAACTGAATATCTGCTCCGTAACGAGCATTGTGACTATCTCGCCCATGGTCATACCCATGGCCCTGTAAATACCGTAGAATATCTCTCTTTCCTTTATGGTGAGCACCCAGTATATCATAAAGCCCACCGTGCATATCAAAAGCGAAATGATAAAGCCTACAGAGAACATTCCGTTTGTGATCTGTATCATTGCGGAATCTCTCTGACTCTGGATCATTGAATTTCTGTCTATATGACTCTTGAATTCAATGCCGTTTTCTTTAAGCTTTTCATACGCGGCCACTGTATCAGCATGTTTGTCAAACTTCATCCATACTTCATACGGTGTAACTGTATGGTTGCTAACAACAGTCTGATAATTGGCTACCACAAGATATCTGTCTTTTGCTTCCGTCTTTCCTTCTGGTGTCGTCACATAATATGTGCTCTCATATCCCGGAAAGGCGTCAACTATTCCGCATATCTTTGCCGCTGTATCTGAATGCGGCTTTTTAGGATCGATAGGACTGTATCGAATGTAGTTTATGGTATCTCCTACATTAAGGCCATACTTGCTCGCAAGATTTGATGAAATGAGCACTCCCTTGGGATTGAGAGCCAGTTCGTTCAGATAATGATACCAGTGCTTGTCATTGACTGAGCCGTCAAGCTCTGCCGTCTGTCCGAATTCCTTTGTCTGTATCGCCATCAGCATATTTTCAGCTTCGGTATTATTCTTTATCTTAATGTCTGTCTTGTTATCGATCAGCACTTTTGTCCTGCTTTCGATACCGTACTCTTCATCAAGATCGAATCTTCCTATATCGGGTTCGGAATACTTCCACTTCATCTCTCCGCCCATTGTCTTTACAACAGTCAGCTTCCAGCTTTCCTGCATCCTGAGATCGGTCCCGACATTGTAGTTTATCCTGTTTTCCATGTTTTCATTGACGGTCCTTGCCAGATTGGCATTAAAGACACCCATGGCTATGGTCATTACCAAAAATACGGTTATGAATCCCTGTCTCTTCGCACTTCTGATTATCTGAAGGAACGCAACATATCCGGCAGGCTTCCATCTCTTCTTGCCCAGATGATATATGAGCCTTACAAGATATCCTGTCAGTCTCAGAAAGAGCAGTCCGAATGCCAGTATGAACAGGCTTGAGTTCAAGAAGATTATAGGATCTACAGAACCGCCTGCCACTATATCCACCGCCATCGTCTCTTTCTGCTTGTAATAGTTATAAAGAAGATATCCAGATGTAGCCAAAAGAATAAGATCAATAAAATACTTCTGCCACATAGGAGTAGTTGTCGATATACGAAGATTCTTTCTGTCGGTTATCGTCAGTTTGGACAGCCCGATTACCGGTAGCGTCATGAACAGTACTGCAAGAACAAAGGCAAGCAGTGCAAACAGTATCATGCTCAGTGTAGGCTGATATATGCTTACATCCTTTAATGAGAATGAAAGGAATGCATTGGTGCTTGCTGCCAGTCTGCACATGAGTATGCCGATAGGAAGACCGATGATGCATCCTGCAAGAGCGATGAATGATGACTGTATGACATACAGACCTATGATCTTAAGTCTGCTCACGCCTCTGCTCTTTAGCATCGCTATCTCGGTAGTCTCCATCTCGAGGATTCGGGATGAGATCATATACAAAAACATTAAAAGAAGACATACTATAGGCAGTTCAAATGCAAATAGTATCAGACTTATGCTCTTTTCTTCGATCTTGTACTGTGTAAGTATATCAATGAAATTGCTCTTGATCTCCTTGTTCTTGGAAACCGCTTCGATATAAGCTTTGTATCTGCCGGCATTTTCATTGTTTATCTTAGTGTAATCAAACATGATCGACAGATCATAATATGTATTGTGGACTTCGTTTTCCTTTACCAGCTTGTCGTATGCATCTATGGGAAGGATCATAAGATCCTTGTAGCTTTCAAGTCTCTTATGCCAGAAATACCCGTCCTGCTTCATCTCCTCGACTATTCCCGTTACGACAAAATCAGTGTTTTCACTGTCGCTGTACATCTTGAACTTAAAGCTTAATGTCTCTCCGACAACAAGTCCGTACTTGTCCATGACATACTGGGATATAACACACGGATATGCCCCGTTTGCAAGCGCCTGCTTTACCAGTTCATTATCTGATTTATCCGCTTCCTCAGCCTTTACTCCGTATACCAGATCTGCATGTTCGTAAAGATCGGGTATTGCACCCATTGAGATCACCTTGGATTTTGAGTTGAATGTCGTATCGGCATTGCCAACCTTGACATATAAAACGCGCTGATCGATTATGACAGGACAGTCTATGCCTGATGTTATTCGGTTTCTCTTATCAGTCATATCATCGATCATGTTTTTTGCAGACCCGTACTGATCAAAAGGTATCTCGCGGGTATAAGTCACTACGGCCGGAAATACTGCCTCTTCCTGTGCTTTTTCAATGAACATGTTCTGAATGAGCCTGTTAAGGCTTCCTTCCCTGAACATGGGATAAACGCACAAGAATCCCGCCAGCATGACAACACCTATGAGCAGGCTGCTGTTAAGAAGCTTTTTATTTGTGATCTTGTATCTTATGAAACGTAACATCTTAGCTTACTGCTCCTCTTTTGTGTTACCTGCTGCGCTCGATTCCTTGGCTACCTTGTCTCCCGGCTCAAGACCTCTGAGTATGACCACACTCGCATCGGTTCCTATGCCATATGTGCTTCCCTTTATGACATACTGCTTTACCGGTGTGCCGTTTATCAGCTTCCATACGAAGAATCTTTCTTTTTCCGTAAGCTGATTTTCTTCTTTATAAACTACGCTTCCCGGAACTATGACCATATTATCCGCATAGATCGTCTGTACCTTGGTCTCGCAGTCCTTTATCTGAACCTTGTCAAAGAATTCCTTGTCCTCAAGTTCAAAGATGATATACTTTGCACCGCTTATACCGTTTCCTTCAGCTATGGAAAGGGTAGTCTTATCGCCTTCCGTAAATGCATAGGCCTTGCCTGCGCTCACACAGCTTACGGCTGTTCCGAAATACTTGTCATCCTTTTCGTTTATATCGATCTCTATATTGCATCCGACACCCGGAAGGATGGTTTCTCTGTTAAGATTGATGCTTGCCATGCCTTCGCTTGCCTTTGTGCATGAGAGCAAAAGATAATTTGTCTTTGACGGTTCGACAAGGTCTCCCTCTTTAACATAGAGTTTTGATACTATCGAATCTTCCTTTGCAACAACACTTATCTTTCCGCTTCCGTTATTGTCTTTTCTTAACTTTACCAATCGTCTGTTGAGTCTTGAAAGCTGTGCTTCGTATTCTATACGGCTTGCCTCTTTTTCAACTTCCGCTATCTTTGCTCTTAATTCAAATACGGCTCTCTGACATCCGATGCAATCCTCGTCAGTCTGATTGATCGTACCGTGATCTTTTCCTTCCTCTATGGTCGTTAGAAGTCTCAGTCCCTGTACTGTCAGAGTTTTAATATTCTTATCAGCATCCTCGTTGTATTTGTCATGATCCATCTTAAGATGCTTTATATCGTTCTCGACTTCCTGTATGGCAGCTTCACCGCTTCCGCTGTCAATGACAAGCAGTACGTCTCCCTTTTTGACCTCTGAGTTTGTGTCTACGTTTATGCTCTCGATCTTTCCTTTGCAGGGTGCAAAATAAGCTGTATTTACCGTCTCGGCCTTCTTAAGATTTCCGGCGAGCACAGTCGTTCTCTGTATTCCTGTCTCAACCGTGTATTCCTCAAATCTTGGAGGCGCGTATGCTTCCTGGGTATAGTAGACTTCCTCGCCCTCACTCAGACCGCTTAATACCTCATAATGACAGTCATCGGTGACTCCGATCTCTATATAGCGCTTCTCAAGATTTCCGTCTTGCTTTTTTACATAGACATAGTTGCCCTCTTCATCGGCATTTGTAGAATCAAAACCGATAGCAAGAACATCGCGCTTGTCATTCATTATATAGCACAGTATTACCGTATCTCCGATCTTAACATCAACAGGTTCTGTCGTCTTGTAACGTACATTCGGATAAATGTTCTTGGCATTCGCATATACCTGCTCATGCTGAGAATACTCCATCTCTTCGACGGGTACGCGCTTTCCGCCTATGATCGCATACTTCACCTCGTATTTCTTGTATTTGTTTGTGGCCGTATTGGTATCCGGCACCTCTATATATGTATCATCATAATCACTGACTATGACGATGGCTTCATCCTTTGCGGCTGTGCTTCCCTTTGAAGTATCCTTTATATAGGTTACATATCCCGATCTTTTTGCTCTGAGAGTCCCTTCCGATATCGTCTTTTCTATATCGGCTATCTCGCGGTTATAGTAATCCACCATATAGGCATGGAGTTCTTCATCATATGTATGATCCTCTTCGCCCTTTTTTATCTCGGTAGTAAACTGCATGGCACCTTCTTCGTCAGTTCTGTAGAAACATTCCTGGCGCTGCTGTGCAAGGATCCTCTGGTTAAGCTCATATATTGGAGCTTTTGCATCATGCAATGCAACAAGCAGTTCATAGTCGGCTCTTGTTTCGGTGAGTTCCTCCTTAAGCTGCTCTATATCTGCGATCGCAAGGATATCTCCTTCATTTACATACTGACCTATGTCACAGCAGATCTCCTTGATGGTCGTCTGTCTTTCAAAGAAATGAATATACGGAGTAGGAACCACTGTTCCTATCTCAACCTTTAGGTTGCCTACATCCATCCTCTCGACAGGTCTGAACGATTTTGTATCGGTCAGAGGCTCTACGAGCTCCGGTACCTGTCTTGCCTCATCACATGAAGCAAACATGATAAGAGAGGCAAGTATCAATGAAATTGTCCTTATCTTAAAAAAAGCTGTTCTCATTCTTTTACTGCCACCTCTTCAGTTCCGTCAAGACCGCTCTTTATTACTACCAGATCACCGATCTCTTCGCCGAGTTCAACATATCTTCCCTCTAAAAATCCGTTTTCCTTTACAACATAAACAAAGGTTGAATCAACCTTTACATTTATGGCTCTGATCGGAAGATAAACAACCCCGGGAAGCTTTCCTTTTTTTATCTCCATATATGCAGCCGAGCTTAGATCCGTGGTCACATCCACAGGCTCAAAGACAACAGTCCTTGAAAAATCACTTTCATCAATGATCTCAACGACCTTCATGTCATAGTTCTCTTCGCCGTCAACCGCCTGATATATATCTCCGACTTCAAAATCAAAACTGTCCTTGGTATTTGCCGTATACTGCGTCTGCCCGCAGATCTGTGTCAAAAGATTCTCTCCGGGTTCGATAAGACCGCTCAATACCTTGTTGCTTATATATGAGACCGTTCCTTCAGACTGTGCGACAACCTGACACTTGCGGTATCTTTCCTGTTCCTCTTCAAGATAGAGCTTCGCAAGGTTGACATCATCCTCAAGCTCTTCGAGTATGACTGCGTACTTTTCGTCCCTGTCCTTGAAATCAACATTGTACATGCGCTTGTAGTGATCGAGTAAAAGCTGCTTTTTTATCACTTCGCCGCTGTATTTTTCTATATTCTTTTTGATATCCTCGGATTTGAAGGTGATAAGAAGCTGACCTTCACTGACATGATCACCAATACCCACCATTAGCTCTTCAAGCTCAAGACCTTCCTCATCTACGGAATAGCTTATCTTTTCCGTATCGTGTCTTGTAAGGCTCATCTTGAGAACGGGCTCCATATCGCCCTTGCCTACAGCTATTTTCTGATATTCTTCTTTTTCGTATATGGTCCTGGGAATCTCGGTGACAGACTCATAAGCCTTCTGGCCGCACCCGGCTAAAAAGGCTGACAGAGTCAGAATTGAAATAACTGTGAATCGAATAAATCTCATGAATCCCCCTGGGTTCCTAAAACAGTATGACCTATATAGTTTATATCCATCCCCCGCTAGATACAACATGACTAAATATAGGTATATTATGGTCAAACTTAAGAACTTTGCCTATTATATCACAGAAAAACAAAAAGTCATACAACCTAGTGTATGACTTTTTACTAGCAAATTATATCATATTTATCAGATATATGTCACGGTTACAACACCAAACTTGGTGTTCCCGATGATCCTGAGTTTCGGATTTCCCGTAGTGATGCTCCTGTTCTTTTCTTCCACTCCGCCAAATATCACACTGGCTTCATTTGTAACATACCACTCCTTGGGAACATAGAGATTGATGCTTCCGAAGCTGTTATTTACATATACCACTGCATTATCGTTGTGGATCTGAGCATCATCAAAATATATCTTGGCTTCACCGAATGCAACCGATACTCTTCCTTCATCGAAGTTATCGGCCTTGACATACTTTACGCCTGAACCGAATGTTGTGGCAAAAGAAAACCTGTTGTCATTGGTCGCTGATGTTTTATCTGAGGCACCTTCATCATCTCCAATGCTCTTGTCTTCTATTCTCTCGAAGTCGTTTCTGTACATCCTGTTCTTTCCCCCTGTAAGAAAGGATATACCTATTACTCCCAAAAATGCTGCGAACAGTACTGCTGCCTTTGATATTCCAAGATCATCAACCCATGTGCATACCAAAAATACAATGGGAAATACCACGCTCGCCCAGTCCTTATGCTCAAGTCCGTGCTTAAGCCACATGCATAAAAAGATCGATATCACGATCTTCCATATCGGAAAACCTATGCTGATGTTGAATCCGTTTAACAGGACTAAGATAGCCGCTGCTATAAAGATCAATCCCAGGACATAACTTCTTCCCTGCTTCATAACCTACCTCCTTGTTTTTTCAATACTCTTCCTTTTACAAAACCTCTTGCGTCTATCATACTTTCGACTCCAGTCTTTCTGTCAGAGTCTTGTAGTAATGTCTGGATACGAAGACCTGCTTGTGAGTATCCCTGAAGGATACTATGCTTGACGAATAAAGGCTTCTGTCTATCGTAAAGATCTCTCTTATGTTGAGTATCGTTGATTTTGATACTCTCATGAATGCTGACGGAAGCATCTGCTCGAGTTCGTAGAGCTTGTATCTTATCTCGTAGCTGTCTGTTCTTGTATGAGCGCTGATCCCCTTCTCATCGGTCTCGAAGAACAGAACCTCGTCAAGTAAGATGTACACCCTTGTATCACCCTTGTAAAACTCTAAGGACTTGGTTGCCTTTGTGGCATCGCCTATAAGCTTCTGTAATTGTGATATCTCCGGTGTCAGTTCAGGTGCCCGGATTATTATCTCCTGCTCCTGCAAGCTGTCATCCAGCTCAATTCGTATCTTCATGATATCATTCTACTCATTCTCTCTGTAAAGTAAATGCATTTTAGGTAAGAGGTAATATTTCAGGGGGTAAGTTGCAATTTATTGATATCAAATTATCGTTTGTGGTACTTCTTGTTGTCTGCCTCGTACTTCGGCTCGCACGTCAGATACATGCCCAGACGCTTGAATGTCTGCTCATCGACCGCTGAAAGCATTACCGATGAATGCGCATCACAGCCTCTGAGTTTCGGCAGCTGTTCAAGTGCAAGCTTTGCATCCTTGTTTGTCGCAGCCGAAATGGAAAGGGCTATGAGTATCTCATCCGTATGAAGTCTGGGATTCTGGCTTCCGAGGTATCCTATCTTAAGCTTCTGGATTGGTTCGATAGCTTCCGGACTTACAAGATGAAGCTTGTGATCGAGTCCGCATAACTCCTTTATCGCGTTGAGCAAAACTGCAGCCGATGCACCCAGAAGGTCTGTAGTCTTTCCTGTGACTACCTTGCCGTCAGGAAGTTCTATGCTGGCAGCCGGATGTCCGGTATTTTCTTCTCTTTCAAGTGCCGCGTTTACGACAACACGATCCTCAACCGTAAGAGATGACTGCTTCATCAGAAGCTCTAGCTTGTACTGGATATCCTTTACGTCTTTTCCGCATCTCTTGTCATAGAGACATCTGTAATATCTTCTTATTATCTCCTGATCGGAAGACTGTCTGCAGATATCATCATCGATTATGCAGTTGCCGGCCATGTTGACACCCATATCCGTAGGTGACTTGTACGGACTGGTTCCCATGATGCCTTCAAATATCGCATTGAGTACGGGGAATATCTCCACGTCTCTGTTATAGTTGACCGTCGTCTCGCCATAAGCTTCCAGATGGAACGGATCGATCATGTTTACATCATTTAGATCTGCCGTAGCAGCTTCATAGGCTACATTTACAGGATGCTTAAGCGGAAGATTCCAGATCGGGAATGTCTCAAACTTAGCATATCCTGCCTTTATCCCTCTCTTGTTCTCATGATAAAGCTGTGAAAGGCATGTAGCCATCTTTCCGCTTCCGGGTCCCGGTGCGGTTACGACAACGAGCGGTCTGCTCGTCTCTATGTAATCATTCTTTCCAAGGCCTTCCTCACTTACTATGGTAGCGACATCACTGGGATATCCTTCTATATTGTAATGCTTGAATGTCTTAACCCCCAGCTCGTGAAGACGGTTCATGAACTTATCTGCTGCCTTCTGTCCGTTGTAGCGGGTGATGCATACACTTCCGACATACAATCCCCTGCCCTGAAAGGCATCCATGAGTCTTAGTACATCCTCGTCATAGGTGATCCCGTAGTCGCCTCTTATCTTGTTGGCTTCTATATCCGCGGCATTTATGACTATTACTATCTCTGCCTGTTCCTTTAACTGCATGAGCATCTTTAACTTGCTGTCCGGTTCAAATCCCGGCAGAACACGTGATGCATGATAATCGTCAAACAGCTTTCCTCCAAACTCCAGATAAAGCTTGTTGTCAAACTGCTTGATCCTTTCTCTTATACGTTCAGACTGCATCTTAAGATATTTTTCATTGTCAAATCCAATTCTCATACAGGTCTCCTTGTGATGTCATTCTTGGTATTTAAAAAAATAATTATATGTCGACTCTTTTCATATTTCAAGAGATTATCAAAGTTTTAAGCCAGGTCATCATCATCGTCATCATCATATACGGGAAGCGAAAAGATGAACTCCGTTCCTACTCCCTCTGTACTTATAACGTTGATGTTCTCCTTATGTGCCTTTATTATCTCCTTTGTGATGGCAAGGCCGAGTCCTGTGCCCTTTTTATCCTTGCCTCGCGACTGGTCCGTCTTATAGAATCTGTCCCATATAAGCTTAAGACTCTCCTTTGGTATCCCTATACCGCTGTCCTTGACTGATACAAATACCTTGTTGTGCTTCTGAGTCGTCTCTATCTTAATAGTCGAGTCATCATGTGAAAACTTGATCGCATTATCCATAAGGTTATATAAAACCTGCTGGATCTTGCTCATATCCGCTTCAACAGATAGTCTCTCTCCGGTAAGTACCAGATCGACCGATATCTTTTTCTTAAACAGCGTTCCTTCAAAGGATTCCACTACGCTCTTTATTACCTGATTGATATCAAAGATGCTCTTTTCAAGCACCATTCCGGTCATGTTGAGATTGTTTAATGTAAGAAGACCGTTTGTGAGCTTTGTCAGCCTCTCGGTCTCGTTGAGCACTACCTTTAGATACTTTTCATGCATCTGTTCAGGTATCGTGCCGTCTATCATGGCCTCTAAATATCCCTTTATAGATGTAAGAGGAGATCTGAAGTCATGTGACACGTTTGCAATGAACTTTTTCTGATCCTCTTCTGCAGTCGCAACCTTATGAGCCATATATGAAAGAGCACCGCCCAGATATCCGAGCTCATCGTCGCTGTCTATCGACAGATCATAGTTCATGTCTCCCGTAGCATAATGCTCTGTTGCCTCTGTTATCCTCTTTATTGGAACATATACGAATTCTGTAAAGAACAGCAGGATGATGAGCGAGAGCAAAAACAGAAGTATCAGCAAAAGATAAGAGATCGATAAAAGCGATTCCTTGCTTGCCTTAAGATCCTTCATCGAACTGTGAATGACAACATATCCCTTTATCGAAAAATCCGTAGTGATCGGAGCATATACGCTTAGCATATCCTCCTTGAAATATCCGAAGAAATCTCCCGTTGTATAATATGATCCCAAAGTGATGGTCGGATCAAAATTCTCGACTTTCTTCTCTTCATTGATATCCAGTATGGTTGATGAATCAAGTATCAGACGTCCTGAGGGATTCATGATCCATATGGTCGCGTTCATATAAGTATCAAGCGCATCGAGCTGTTTCTGTACGGCATCCAGAGATGTCTGGTTGTTATACAGGTCGCTCGCATAGGTATTTGCTATCAGCGTTGCCTCTTCATACATCTTTTCTGCCTGTCCTCTGATCAGATGCTCAAGGGTCATGGATGAGGCAAATGTAGATACCATGATGAATCCGAAGATACCGAATATGACATATGCAAGAATAAGCTTCAGATAGAGGGTTCTCCTCATACTCTTACCTCAAATTTGTATCCTATTCCCCATATAGTCGAGATCTTCCACGACTCATGGTCATTTATCTTTTCTCTCAGACGCTTGATATGGACATCTACGGTCCTGGTATCACCCATATATTCATATCCCCATATCTGGTCCAAAAGCTGTTCTCTTGTAAATACATGGTTCGGGCTGGCTGCCAAAAAATACAGAAGTTCAAGCTCTTTTGGCGGCATATCGATGTTTTTTCCCATATATATGACAGAGTAATTTGTCTGATTGATGATAAGATCCGGATATTCGACACATTTTTCGTTTGTTTCCTGAACTGTCTCGGGGACAGCCTTGTATCTTCTGAGTACGGATTTTACTCTTGCAACGAGCTCTTTTGAATCAAACGGCTTTTCCATGTAGTCATCCGCTCCAAGCTCAAGTCCTAAAACCTTGTCAAACACCTCTCCCTTTGCAGACAGCATGATGATCGGTATATTGCTCTTTGCCCTAACTTCACGGCATACCTGGTAGCCATCCATTCCGGGAAGCATCAGATCAAGCAGTATGAGATTCGGCTGGTAGGTATCAAGGGCAGCAAGTGCCGATTCACCGTCATTATATATCTCAGCCTCAAAGCATTCCTTTATAAGATACAGGGAAATCAGCTCTGCTATGTTATTGTCATCATCAACGATCATTATCTTCTGTTTTGAAACAGCCATATCATTTCTCCTTAAATACCGCTATGGTAACTCCGGCATCTCCTTCACCGAACTCACCCTGTCTGAATGAATCGATATACTTGATCCTCTTAAGATGGTTCATTACGGCGCTCCTTAGTGCGCCCGTTCCTTTTCCATGTACTATTCTAACACTTGGAAGATGTGCAAGATAGGCATCATCCAGATATTTGTCAAGTTCGTGTATGGCTTCATCCACAGTCTTGCCAAGAAGATTGATCTCGCTGGATACGCTGTAGCTCTTGCTCATCTTTATTTTACTAATGCCTGAACCCTTGTTTTTGCTCTTTGTCTCATAAGGATTTATCTCTTCTATCAGTTCCAGATCCGAAATATTGACCTTTGAACGTATGATGCCGCACTGAACAAACAGATTTCCTTTTGCATCAGGCAGGCTGTTTACCACTCCCTTAAGCCCCATTGATAAAACCTTTACATCATCCCCGAGCTTAAGCTTCTCGGGTTTGATCGCCTTCTTTTTGGGAGCCTCTTTCTTTAAGCTTAGCTTCGAATTGGTCTGTCCGATCTTTTCCCTGAGCGCGCCTCTCTTTTTTTCGAGTTCTCTGACATCTATTCCCTGATTAGCCCTGTTAAGAGACATTATCATATCATCCGCAGTATCTTTTGCATCCTGCAGGATCTCTCGGGCTTCTTCTCTTGCCTCTCTGAGTATCTGATCCTTCTGATCATCGAGACTGTTCTTTTTCTTCTCAAGAGCCTTTTCAAGGTCCTTTATTCTTCTCTTTGACTCAGCGATCTCTTCCTTGTCTCGCTCTACGTTTACCCGCTTGGTTTCAAGGTCACTAAGAAGATCCTCAAAGCTTTCCTTGTCTTTTTCTATCTGCTGCTTTGCTGCTTCTATAATATGATCCTTTAATCCCAGCCTTTTTGATATGGCAAATGCATTGCTCTTTCCCGGTATTCCGATAAGGAGTCTGTATGTGGGACTGAGTGAATCAACATCAAACTCGCAACATGCATTTTCGACAAACGATGTGGAAAGCGCATACACTTTAAGCTCGCTGTAGTGAGTCGTAGCCATCGTCCTTATGCCTCTGTCATGAAGATGATTTAGTATTGCTATGGCAAGCGCCGCTCCTTCAGTAGGGTCTGTCCCGGCTCCGAGCTCGTCAAAAAGACACAGGCTGTCATTGTCTGCATGCTTTAAGATGGCAACTATATTCTTCATATGCGCCGAGAACGTGGACAGACTCTGTTCTATGCTCTGTTCATCGCCTATATCCGCATATACCTTTTTAAATACACCGAGACGCGATCTGTCCCCTGCAGGGATATGAAGTCCCGACTGACCCATCAGTGTAAGGAGACCGACAGTCTTTAAGGATACCGTCTTTCCTCCGGTATTTGGTCCCGTGACTATTAAAAGGTCAAAATCCTCGCCCAGTCTTATATCGATAGGCACGACCTTTTTAGGATCAAGAAGAGGGTGACGTGCTTTTCTTATATTGATGACATGCTCATCATTAAATACGGGTCTTGTCGCATTCATCTCTATCGCAAGACGGCCCTTGGCAAATATGAAATCGAGCTTGGTCATTATCTTCTGATCTTCTATGATATCAGCAGAATAGACTCCCACCTTGGCGCTCAGATCTGCCAAGATCACCTCGATCTCCTTGTTCTCTTCGATCGACAGCTCTCTTATCCTGTTATTGAGATTAACGACTGCTGCCGGCTCAATAAAGACAGTTGAGCCTGTCGAAGACTGGTCATGTATCATTCCGGATACCTGACTCTTGTATTCTGCCTTGACGGGAATGCAGTATCTGTTGTCTCTCATGGTTATAACGGCATCCTGAAGATAGCTTCTGTAGGATCCGTTTAGCATGCTTATCAGCTGAGTATGTATCTTATCGTTTGTAGATGATATCTCTCTTCTTATCTTTCTAAGATTTGGCGAGGCGTCATCTGCTATCTCATCTTCTGATATAATGCATCTTGTTATATCCTCTGAGATCTGTGTCAGCGGAGACAATGACTCAAACATATCAGACAGAGAATCATCTGCTTCATCAGGCTTTTCCTTCCTTCCGTATGCCTTGACCCTGTTGACGTTGGTCAGAAAATTGGCTGTTAGAAGAAGTTCCGATGCAGACAGAGTCCTTCCTATGTCAAGCGATTTCATGCTTTCCGTGACGTTTTTATTGCTGCCGAAATTGATGCCGTCCTTTTTTATCAGTCTGTTGAAGGCATCCTCGGTATTGATCTGAGCCTGTTCGATCTCATCATGCTCAGAAACCGGAACAAGCTTCATGCACATCTCCTTTCCAAGCGGTGAAGATGCATATGAAGCCAGTCTGTCGATTATTTTGTTGTACTCCAATACAGATAAAACTTTTGTATTCATGCCTTACTTTAATGTCACTCTGAGCGCATCGCCTTCAAAGGCTGCGCCTGTCACTATCTGAACAATGTTATCATTTAACATGTCCTTATGATAAAAATGTATATGTCCCGCAAGGACCAGTACGACCGGGCTGTCATCAGAAAGGACAAGATCAAGGAATTCCCTTGTGGTATCGTTTGGATAGCATCCGTTGACACCCATTGTGACTCTCGACTTTCCATCTGAAGAAGCACCCCAGACCTCCTTGCACTTCTGTGTAAGTGAATCATCTCCCGTAACAGGTTCTATGGGCACATGCACTATAAGTATGACGGGTTTGCCCTTTGTCTCTACTTCTTTATAGGCTTTTAGGATCTCAGGATCGATCTGACTGTTGTCATCATCGGCTGCAAATATGATAAAGTCATCATATTCCCTTATCTGATACGGTGTATCATCACGCATATCCTTAAGTCTCGGCAGATATTCTTCATAGGCTGTAGCTGAAAAGTATTCGCTGCCGTATTCAAAATCATGATTTCCCATTGAATAGAGATAAGGTATCTTAAGCTTTTTTAGCCTGTCTTCTACATGATCTATCGAAGCGTACATGGCGGAATCTATGATGTCTCCGCCAAGTATCAGTATATCTTCATTAGATATGGTGTCTGTCAGAGCATCAAATCTGTCCCATGCCTCTATATCATCGGTCTTAAACATCTCACTTCTCTGTGATGCCTTATCAATAAGATCTGGATCTCTTTCATCACATAAGGATATATGTGAATCCGCTAAAAAAAAGATATTGAACTCTTTTTCGTATCCTTTTATATCCACAGTCTCCTGTGTGACATTTACCGGTATGTTTGATTGTCTGCAGCCGCTTAATGAAATGATCGCAGCTGTTAGTATAAAGCCAAGTATTCTTTTCATCTGTATCAGGTACTTATTCTATTCTTCTATATCAAGATGAAGGCTCTTATCCACCCTGTTCAGGACCTTTACAAGTATAGGTCCGAATACATAGCAGGAAATGACCTCACCCGCAAATACCGAAAATGCCATAAGAGCAAGTACTGCTGCCGTAGTTGTAGCATTTCCCATACTGGTAATCCCATAACCATAATATAACACAAATGGTATGATAATTGCATTCACTATTACGGTAGGAATAGGAATGAGCAGTGCGTGTTTCATATCCAGCACCGGTCCTGTCTTTTTTTTGATATGCTTTGCTATTGGTCTTGTAAGAAGAGCAGCTATAAGTGTTGCGAGTGAACCGAATACGATATCAAGCCATGCTCCGCCGAAAATGTTTGTGATAAGACATCCGACAAATACGCCCCATAACCCTGCGGGGGTATAAAAGATAGTCATGCACAGAGCTTCTGCCACTCTGCACTGGATCTCAAGATACGAGAATTGGTATGTGATGAGTGATAACACCACATACAAGGCTGCTATGATAGCACCCTGAGTGATAAGTTTCGTTGTTTTGTTTTTCATTGTTTTCTCCTAGTTTTGTTTTGAGTGAGGATGGTCTCGAACTCACTATTTATTGCACGCAACATCATACTATGAAAACAATCAAAAAACAATCCATTTATCGCTTATTTGCTTTTTCTATTATCTTACCTATCATCCCGATGAAGGTCCCCGTTGCTGCTCCCAGCAATATCAGATAGGGAAGATAGACAAGGGGTGCAAAGCTATTTAGCACAAGACACGCAACACCCAGCTGACCCAGGTTATGAAATACTGCGCCTGTTATGCTTACTCCGAGCGGTGAAAACAGCCCGATCCTTTTTGCCATATACATAAAACAGAAGCTGACAATGCCGCCTGCAAGAGAATACATTATCGTAGAAAAGCTCCCAAACATAAAACCGGAAAGTATTATGCGAACTATCAGGATAAGAAATACCTGAGGTGTGGGCAGAAAGAACAATCCCGTAAGAGTCACAAGATTTGCAAGTCCTATCTTTGCTCCCGGGATGGGAATTACAACGGGAATGAGTGTCTCTATGTAACTGAATATCAAAGCTATGGCTACTAGCAAGCCCGACATCGCAGTCTTTGCTGCGCTCGACTGCATGCCCTTACTGCGAGATTGCATCTGTTTCAGATCCCTCTGTGCTGATAATGGTTATGATCAGTCTGTGCGGAAGACAGACTATCGTTTCACCTTCATACATTATATGAGCATGATCTACGCATATCTGATCCGGACAGTCAGCCGATTCTACATATACCTCCTTATCAGATACCACCACTGTGTTTTTTCCCTTATCGGAATCAATGCTTAAAACAGTATCTTTATCAAGGGGGATTCTTGCATATTCACTGTTATCAAGTGTTATAAGCACATAGTCTCCCTCTGTCTTATCTGTCCTGTTTAACATAAGAAACAGGATCGCGGCGATAAGAATGAATACTGCAAGCAGTATAAGATCATGCTTTATTGTATTGTTCCCATCACTTGTCTTCACTTATCAATCCCACCAGTAGCTGCCGTAGAATCTGTCGATATGACCGTCTGTGATGCTGACTTCAAATATTCCTATCAGAGCGGGACCGCTCTCCATGTACTTGTCAGGATCGTTTACTGAATAGTCGTAGTTTCTCTTATACCACTCAAGCGGTGTATCATTCTCTTCATAGTTTGCAAAAAACTCAGTTTCGCAGCTTTTATCAAACTCAGTCTTATCATCAATGACAAGTGTCATGGTATAGTCTATTCCAAGCGACGGATCGCTTATTTCAAGATCATTAAGTACGACCTTGGAATCGCTTACAGTTACATCATCAAGACTGCTGCATGTATAATATACTCTGTTATTTAGTCTGTTTCCGGTATATTTGACATATGCATCCTTATAGCCTTCACTCTTTACATTTGCAAGCAGACCTTCTGCTTCAGACTCATCTAAACATCTTCCCGCAGACACACAGTAGAACGGTTTTGAGTTCATTTCACTCCACTCGCTTGAAAGCAGGACTATGGCATCAAATCCCTTATCATCCAGTTCGCTTTTAAGCTTATCTGCATCCTCCTCATCAGTAAATGCAGATATCCATACTCCGTAAAATCCCTCATTCACATCGGGCATGTCATAATCGACCTCAGAAGTAAAATTCTCGTCTATTCCGGCTTTTACGATATCATCGTTTGTTATCGTATCAACCTTGCTTATTGACGATCCCCTGTAGCTTGGTCTGTACTCATAAAACATGACAGACTTTTCCGAGTCAAAGATATCAATGCCGCATTCATTATCGGGATCGGGTTTGATCTCCATCACCTTTCCTTTTGATTCTATCGAAAAAGCAAAGCTGTTTGGCATATCTCCGCATCCTAAAACAGAATACGTGCAGACAGCCTCGCTCTTTTCAGTATCTAAAGAAAGCCCTCCGCAGGCAAGAAAGACTTCGCTTGCCGGATCCTTTCTGTAGATACGCATAATGTTAGGGTCACTGAATTCTATGTAATACGGCACTGAAGCACTGTCTACCTGCTTCCATATGCCGTTCATTTCTCTCGAAGTATAAAAAGGTGCCTCTTCTTCTTGCTTCATATACGGAAATGTGCTGACAACTCTTTCATCTCTTATATAGTGCGCGGTCTGCCCATCCGCCGCTATCCAGTCAAGTCCGTCATCAGTGATCTTAAGCTTTACCTTCTGGGGAGCTCCCCAGTATTTTCCTAAATTTGACATAATGGAAAAGCAAAGTATGTTAAAGTCGCATTCATCAGAATCATAGTCTGCAACAGACTCTTTGGAAAACGGTATGAACTCGACTGCCCAGAACGAGTATGTGTCAAGTTCATCTGCCATATCATCACTGTATGCCTCTCCGGCATATGCGTAGATATTATCTGCAAAGTTCGTGATCTCCAGGATCTCATATTCGTTCTCGCCCGTTTCATGGCTGTATCTTCCGCAGACCCTCTCAGCAAACGTATATTTCTCTTCCGCCTCAGCAGGTTCTTCCTGTATTTCTTTCACAACCTGTTTTTTTGTCTGCTTTTTAGTCTCTGTTACCGTTTCTTTTTCAGACTGTACTTCTTCGCTTTCCTTTGAACCGCATCCTGAAAATGATAAAAATATCATCATTAGACAAAAAACAATAACCGCTCTAAATCCTGATCTTTTCATAAATACCCTCATATTTTGATCACTGCTTCTTTACCGAAAAACCGAATTTTCCAAGCTTCTTTCCAAGTCCGAAGTACTCGCCGTGAGAATAGGCAACAAGCTTTGATGAATTAAGCTCAAACTTGCCGTCATCTCTCATATATTTATCATCGACCATGACTCCGACGACCTCGGCTATGAACATGTCATGGCTTCCAAGCTCCTTTATCTCTTTTACCCTGCAGGCAAGAGAGAGCGGACTCTCTCCTATTGCCTTAGCTTTAACTCCGTTTATCGCAACAGGTGTCAGATTCATCATTTTAAACTTGTCAACATCCCTTCCTGACTTTACTCCGCAGTAGTCTGTCGCATAAACAAGATCCTGTGTTACAAGATTTATGACAAACTCACCTGTTTCAGCTATGATTCCGTGAGAGAATCTTTCCTTTCTTACCGAGATCGAGACCATAACGGGATCCGAACAGATTGTCCCTGCCCATGCAACTGTTATGATATTTGGTCTCTCATCTTTTCTTTGACAGCTTACCATCACTACAGGCAGCGGATAGAGCATGTTTCCGCTTTTCCAGTTTATCTTAGACATGAAGTTTTCTCCTATAACAAATACTATGTGTCCGTACAAAAGTCATTGTACCATATTAGAAGTTTTAGCGTTATAATATTTATATGCGAAAGAGAATCGGTATACTACTTGCACAACTTGAGGAAAACACTCAGAAGCGTTTTACGGACGCCTTCATAAAGGAAGCATACGCTCATGACTATGACGTATGTGTATTTTCCATGTACCAGAAGTATCAGGAGACCGAGCTTAGGAATATCGGCGACTCCAATATCTTTTCTCTTATCAGGCTTGAATGCTTTGACGGCATCGTAGTGATGTTAGATACTCTTTTAAATCCGGGGCTTGATGCCAAGATCCTTAAAAGGCTCAAGGAAGAGTATAACGGCCCCGTTATAATCGCAGATAGAGAATGCGATATGTTCGATTACGTTCTTATCGATCATTATTCCCCTGTATTTAAACTTGTAAGTCACCTTATAGAGGTTCACGGCTTTACCGATATAGCATTCCTTGGCGGTAAAAAAGGTCATCCTCATTCGATCCAGCGTCTTAACGGATACCTTGATGCAATGAAGATCCACGGACTTAAGATAAGGGAAGACCGTATCCGTCACGGCAACTACTGGTATGATTCAGGTCACGCCTTTGTCGATGATCTTGTTAAGAATAAAGATGACATGCCTCAGGCGATCGCATGCGCAAATGACCCTATGGCCATAGGCGTTGCGGCAAGACTCTCAAGCTACGGCTACAAGATACCCGACGATATCGCTGTCATAGGATATGATTCAACCATAGAGGGAAGAACATCTCCGGTTCCTCTAACCTCTGCGGACATACCCGCAGCTTCTTGCGGAAGGCAGTGCTTTAATTATATACACAACAAGATAACTGGCAGATCGGATGATCATGTTTCGCTTGATGCAAAGATCCTTATCGGCGGCAGCTGCGGCTGCAAGGATTTTACTCCCGTTTTCAAGAACATGAACAGAGAGGAATGGAAGACTGACCGCTCTGAAGTAAGCTATTACTCTGATTTCAATCACATAACAGAGGATATGCTCTGTCAGACCAACTTCAAGAAGTTCTTCAATCTGCTCACTACCTACTCTTATCAGATAAGACCTTTTGAAAACTTCTATATGTGTCTTAACAATGACTTCTTGAACGCTTCAAGCTTTATCGGTGAAAATGCGCTAAGATACGGATACACCGATACAATGAACATGGTGATATCATGCGGTCCTACCATAGAGAGCAATCCCGAAGCGGTAAATCTGAACAAGAGCTTTGAGACAAAGCAGATGATACCCGCTCTGTTTGAAAATAGGGATCACCCTGCAGTATTCATATTTTCACCTATGTTCTTTGAAGACAGGTGCTTTGGTTATGTTGTGCTAAATCCCGGAAAGGATCTAAGCTCATATACAAAAACCTTCCGCGCCTGGATGCGAAGCGTGAATCTCGGACTGGAAGCCTTCTACAGACAGAAAGCTCTCACCGGATTTATCGACAGGATAAAGTCTGATCAGGTCCGTGACGTAAAGACCGGTCTTTATAACTATCAGGGCTTTTTGGAAAAGCTCACTTTAATGACAAACATGAACAAAGGCCTTAGCCGTTCTGTCGGTGTCATGGCTCTTGATTTTGAAGACCTTAAGCATATAAATGAAAAATACACCATCTCTGTCGGTGATTCTGCAATAAATGCACTTTCCATGATAGTTGCCAACAGCACGATGGATGATGAAGTATGCGGTCACTTAGGCGCCGACGAATTTCTGATAGGTATCGTATCCGATGACTGTAAAGCCCGCTTCGAAGAGATAATAGCAAGTCTTCCAAAGCAGGGTGTGGCCTATACGGATAATGACAAGATCACTCATTATACATCTATCTTCCACAGCGAGCTTCAAAACGCTATCAAGGATCTTCAGGGTCTTGATTTCCTTATAAATCAGACTGTGAATGCAAAGAATCACAAAAAGAAGATGGACAGGATGTCGCGCCTTGCGATAAAGGATATGTCCGCAGAAGAACAGCGCAGATGCAATGATGTTGACAGGCTCTTAAATGAAAGCCTCATCACATATCATTTCCAGCCGATAGTGCGTGCCGATGACGGCGAGATATTCGGATATGAGGCTCTCATGCGCCCGACAGACGGTATAAATCTCACTCCTCTTGAGATCATAAGCTGCGCATCAAAGCTAAACCGTCTCTATGACGTGGAAAAAGCAACATTTGACAGAGTTCTTACTCACATAAGTGAAAACTCTGCTTTATTTGAGGACAAAAAGGTATTTATCAACAGTCTGCCGGCCTACCAGCTTGAGGGCAATGACGAAGCCATTCTTTATAAGCGCCTTAATGATCACAGCGGCCAGATCGTTGTTGAATATACTGAAGCCAGCGAGTTTGCTGAAGAAAAACTAGAAAAAAGAAAATCAGATTATGACAAGCTGAAAGTTGAGATCGCGCTCGATGATTACGGCAGCGGCTACTCAAATGTCAATAATCTGATCAGATATACACCTAAATATGTCAAGATCGATCGTATGCTCGTCTCAGGCATAAATGCAAGCGAGCAGAAAAAGCATTTTGTAAAGAGCATAGTCGATTACGCTTCGAAGAACAATATAACCGTTTTAGCCGAAGGCGTTGAAACAAAAGAAGAGATGCGCTGCGTTATAAGCCTTGGAGTTGACCTTATCCAGGGTTACTACACAGGGCGTCCTTGTGCTGAACCTATCTCTGCCATAGATGAAGAAGTCAGATTCCAGATCAGACGCTACAACTATAACAGAGATGATTCATTCATTGAATTTTAGTAACGGTTATTCTTTCTATATCTATGCCTGTCTGGGCAAATGCGATATCGATATAGTTATCTATCGATACAAATACTTCAAATTCCACCTTCTTTTCAATCCATTTGCCGCCTGTTCCCTGAACAGTCAGTGTCCTTATGAGCATGTTGTTTGCAGATAGACTCATGGAAGTCTGCGACAGTTCGCTCGCATCGGATTTTAAGGTAATGTTTAAACAGTATGTCCCCTTGCCGTTTATCTTTATCGGGAACTGGTTTACGCTGCCCGCGTAAGTATCCATTCCTGTTACATCAAGCTCAAGCTCTCCGCCCTCATAAACCTTTGCAGGCATTATCTTTGGCTCAGGTCTTGAAGACTTTGGTCTGTTAAGCTGCTTAATCTCATCTTCACCGTTTAAAAGTCTGTCGGCTGCAGGAGTCTTTATAAGACTGCTAACTATGTTTTTGGCAACCCTTAAAAGCTCTCCTCTTGTGATATAGCCTTCTGATAGCTTCTGCATCGCATCATCATCGTTTGCATTCGACTCAGAATCGGCAGTTACCTCATACAGATCATTCTGTGATCTGATCATGGCACCTGTTTCCTGAATGGTTCCTGACTTGCCGTCTTCTCCGCATCTTGCCCACCAGTCTGTCATGACTACGCCGTCAAATTTCCATTCATTTCTAAGTATCGTCGTATTAAGGTCATAGTTTGATGCGGTATATGTTCCGTTTATCTGTCCGTATGTGGACATTATATTGTATGCGCCGGCCTCTTTTACCGCCATCTCAAATGCCTTAAGATATATCTCCCTTAACGCTCTCTGGGAAACGATGGAATTAAGGAAGTTTCTGTTAAACTCTCTGTTGTTTGCGGCATAGTGCTTGATAGTTCCGGTAACGCCTTTGCTGTGAAGACCTTTAAGCATTGCAACAGCCATGGCTCCGGTAAGGTAGGGATCCTCGGAAAAATACTCAAAGTTTCTTCCGTTTAAAGGATTTCTGTGAATATTTATACCGGGGCCCAAAAGCGAATCGATCTTGTTAAGCCTTATCTCGCCTGCTGCCTGACAGTACAGTTCCTCCACAAGTTTTGTATTGAATGTGCAGGCAAGAGAAGTACCATTTGGCATTGCAAACGCTTCAGTTCCACAGTCCATTCTTATTCCGCTGGGACCGTCGGCAAGTCCTGCAACAGGCATGCCGAAATGATCGTGAAGCCTTGTCGTGACTCCGCCGTAGCTGCCTGCGATACCGGGTGTTACCTTGCTTGAGGACATTCCCTCTCCCCTGGTCATCTGTACAAGATCAAGATCGCTCATCTGATCAATGAACTCGTCTATGGTAACCTTATTATTCAAAACATCAATAAACTTGTATCCCTTGTCACCGCTGCAGACTCTTGATTGCGGTCTGTTATCCTTTATCCTTGCTACAAGATCGACAGTTCTTGTGGGAACGGGCTGTCTTTCTTCCTTAACTTCATCCCCGTCAACTTTTATTATCATCCTGTCAAAAGCCTTAACAGGCGCGAGTGCTTCAGTGACCTTTTCTGTCACGATCGTATCGGCGATACTCAGTCTTCCGACCTCGCCTGCTTCTCTGACATTTTTTCCGACATAGAAGATATAGTCTCCGGCTTCGAGGATATAGCAGTTTTTATGCAGGCTGTAGCCTCCGTCATCAAAAGATGCCATGTCGGCAAGTTTTATGATCCACTCAAGATCCTGGCTCTCGCCGGGCTTAATAAGGTCTGTCTTGCCAAAGGCTGCAAGATTTCTTACAGGCTTGCACAGCTTTCCCTGAGGCGGTTCACAGTATATCTGTACGACTTCCTTGCCGCTTACATTTCCCGTATTGGTGACTTTTGCGCTTATCCTTACGCAGTCATTTTCGGCAAGCGCAAATGAAGCATCGATATTAAATTCTGTATATGACAGGCCGTAGCCGAAAGGATACATTACTTTATCCTTTGCCGCGGTCTCAAAGTATCTGTAGCCTACATATATATCTTCTTCATATGTATCTGAATCAACGATCTCAAATATCTCCTGGCGCTTGAACAGACCCTGAGCTATATCACCGAGCTTTTCCTTGTCCTTGTTGAAATTGGCAGTAGACGGATAGTCTCTGTAGTCATAAGCTATCGTATCAGTCAGTCTTCCGCACGGATTTACTCTTCCCATGAGTACATCAGCTACGCCGTGGCCGCCTTCTATACCTCCCTGCCATGCGTATAATACAGCAGAAGGCTTAAGCTCATCCACCCATTTCATATCTATGATATTTCCGACATTTAATACAACGATCGACTTTTTAAAGCTTTCGCTGACCTTCTTTATCATATCTCTTTCAAGACCTGTCAAAAGATAGCTTCCTTCCGTTGCAGAATTGTCCTTGTCCTCGCCGGCTGTTCTTCCTATGATTATTACGGCAACATCACTCTCGCCTGCGGCCTTTTTAACGACCTCATCGCTAAGTTCCATCTCTACCTGGCACCAGGGATCTGCCGCCCAGCCCTGTCCTCTGTCATAAGGATTATTCACAGACCAATCTTCATAAGTCTTTATAAGATCTTCGTTAAGATCGATATCTTCCTCTCTCAATGCATCAAGAATGGAAACCACATATGGAGCATTCACCATACCGCCCGAACCTGTTCCGCTCTTGTAGTAGTGAAACTGTATGCGTCCGAATACGGCAACCTTTGCCTTTTTGCTGATAGGAAGGGCGCTGTCTTCATTTTTTATGAGAACGCAGCCTTCTGCCACAGCCTCTCTGGCTTTCTTTGCATATTCATTCCAGTCTAGTGTGTATTTCATATGTTTGCTACCTCCATGATCCCCTTTTATAATGATCAAAAAGAAAATCCCTGTTTGCAGGGAACTTGCACACGTTACCTTCCCGACGGCTCCGCCAGGCACCCTTGCGGCACATAGGAGATTCTTCTTATGGCTGCTGCATTCCTGCCCTGACCAGATTCGTAGATTCCTATTGCGCAAGACCCAAACTTCAACACCGCCAAAGAAGGGCTGCTATGCAAGCTCCCTGTAAACAGGGCTGCCAAAACAGTATAATCTATTTGCACCGATCGTGTCAAATATCCTGTTTTTCCTGCTTGAGTCTGGTCCTCATGCTCCTAAAAAAATCCGAAAGTATGGCGGAACACTCATTCTCTAACATTCCGTAGATCGTTTCAACCTGATGATTGAATCTCGGCTCGTGCAGTATATCCATGATCGATCCCGCACATCCTGCCTTTGGATTTTTGCACCCTATCACAACTCTTGGTATGCGTGCCTGAACTATCGCTCCGGAACACATCTGGCACGGCTCTAAAGTTACATACATCGTACAGCCTTCAAGCCTCCAGTCATCAAGTTTCTTTGATGCCTTTCTTATGGCTGTCAGTTCCGCATGTGACAGTGTATTCTTGTCAGTTTTTCTTCTGTTATATCCTCTGCCTATTATCTTTCCGTTATGCTCTATGACGCATCCTATCGGAACCTCTCCAAGCAGAGCGGCTTTTCTTGCCAGTCTGAGTGCCTCACGCATGTATTTTTCCTGCACTGTCTCACCCTTAAAAGCCCTGGCGCTTATATGATTTGCTTTCAATATGCTCTCTCTTTTTTATACTGATTGTGCTATACTCATGATATCCTATTTTACTTTAAAAACAAAGAGAAAATTATGAATATCCATGGATTTACAAAAACAACGCTGCTTGATTATCCTTCGAAGACCGCAGCCACTATATTTACCGGAAACTGCAACTTAAGATGCCCGTACTGTCACAACCACGAACTGGTACTTACGCCTGAAGTATTTCCCAAGGAAGACGATGACCTTATACTGGCATTCTTAAAAAAGAGATTCGGCATCCTTAAGGGTGTATGCATCACGGGAGGAGAACCGACTCTTCAGCCCGATCTTATGCAGTATATTAAAAAGATAAAGGATATAGGATATCTTGTTAAGTTAGATACAAACGGCTTTAATCCAAAAGTCCTTTCATCTCTGATAGAAGACAGACTCATTGACTACAGCGCAGTCGATATAAAGGCAGGACATGACAACTATGCAAGAGCTGTAGGGCTAGAAAAAATAAATCTCTCCCCGCTTGAGGAAACGATAAGCATACTTTCAAAAAACAGGATCGACTATGAATTTCGGACAACTGCAGTTAAGGGGATCCATACAAAAGAGGATTTTATGGATATTGCAAAATGGCTTCCGGGCGACTGCAAATACTTCATACAAAACTACAAGGAGACTGACGGCATCGCCGGTAAAGTCTTTGAAAGCTTTGATAAGGAAGAACTTGAACAGTTTTTAGACATAGTAAAACCCCACATACCTCTTTCAAGCTTACGTGGGGTTGACTGATACTTATTTTAGTTCTTCATCATATACGGCTCTCTGACCGCCTATGAACTTGGGTCTGTGACGGCCAGCTAGTATTATCGCTTCTCCTATATGCCTGTTTTCAAGCTTTATAGGTACAACGACAGGCTTTATATGCATTCCTACCATGACTCCGCCGATATCTATGCCGGCATCTGCTTTTGAAGCGATGTTTTCCACTACCACAGGCTCTTTTAGGGCCTTGTAGTGAGCTGTGGCAAACGAACCGCCGGCCTTTGGCTGCGGTATGACGTTTACCTGTTCAAAGCCTCTGCCAAGAGCAACCTTCTTTTCAAGGACTATCGCTCTGTTAAGGTGCTCACAGCACTGAACTGCCAGATCTATTCCCTTGTCATTAAGTACTTTTGAGATCTCTTCATACAGACAATCTGCTATCTCAACACTTGAGTTTGTTCCCATCCGATCACCCAGTACTTCGCTTGATGAACATCCGATGACAATAAGGCTCCCTTCTTTTAAAGAAGCCTTGTCTATAACTTCGTTAATAACGGCATTTGCCTGCTTTTTAAGCATATCCTTATCCACTATATCACCTCATCACTGTTTAATTCTCATATATTATACACCTTCAAAGAAGATATACAACTCTAATATTCATCACTCGGAAACGGCGCCATGCCGTGATCATCGGGATTGATAGGAGACATATCTGAATGCTTGAACTGTGTCTCATACAGTTCGGTGTAGACTCCCTTTGCACGCACCAGATCCTTGTGCTGGCCGCTCTCCACTATCTGACCGTCCTTTAGTACATATATCTTGTCAGCGGCAAGTATCGTTGAAAGCCTGTGGGCAATTAATATGCTGGTCCTTTCCTTTATTATGGGATCGATCGCTTCCTGTATCTTGCTCTCAGATATGGAATCGAGTGCGCTTGTCGCCTCATCGAATATCAGAAGCTTTGGATCCTTTAGGAGTACTCTTGCGATCGATATCCTCTGCTTCTCGCCTCCGGAGAATTTAAGTCCTCTGTTTCCGACCATCGTATCAAGGCCTTTTTCCTGTGCCTGTATGAAATCATAGATATTGGCCTTTTTGCATGCCTCGATCATCTCTTCTTCCGTAGCGGATGGATTGGCGTATCTGAGATTGTCTCTTATTGTTCCGTTAAACAGATATGTTTCCTGAGATACGACTCCGACGCTACTTCTTAGCTTTGCAAGATCCATCTCTCTTACATCGATACCGTCAAACATTACAGAACCTGCACATACATCATAGAGCCTTGGTATAAGATTTATTATCGTGCTCTTTCCGGAACCTGACGGTCCTACGATGGCCATGCTCTTATTGCTCTCAAGCTTAAAGCTCACATCTTTGAGTATCTGTCTATCCGGATCATATGAAAAGTCAACATGCCTGAATTCGACCTCGCCCGTGATATGCTCAGGTATCTTTGGATCTTTAGGCTCCTTGATCTCTACCTCCATATCATAGTAATCAAATATCCTCGAAAACAGGGCCATGGCTCTCATCCAGTCAACCTGAATGTTTAAGAGACTGTTTACCGGCATGTATGTCTTTCCCAGAAGCGCCACAAGTACGGTTATATCTCCGACTGTAAGCGAGCTGTCATACTTCATGATGAGGACTCCGCCTACAAGATAAAGCAGCATCGGTCCTATATTGGTAACGGTGTTTAATACCATAAAGAACCATCTGCCTGCCATCCTCTCCTTGATGTTTAAGCCGATCATCTTGCTGTTTACTGACTTGTATCGTTCGTACTCCTCGTTCTCCTTGCCAAAGAGCTTTACTAAAAGCTGTCCGCTGACAGAGAGAGTCTCATTTAGTATTCCGTTTACTTCATCGTTGCACTGCTGGGCTTCGTTTGTCAGTGTCCATCTGGTCTTACCAGCACTCCTTGTCGGTATGACAAACAGAGGGATCACTATTATACCTAAGATAGCTAGTATCCAGTTTTTCTGAAACATTGCAACAAGAGCAAATATGAGTGTTATGGAATTAGACAGTATGCTCTTGAATGTATTTGTTATGACCGACTCGACACCGTCTATGTCGCTGGTCATCCTGGTTATGATATCGCCCTGGTTGTTGGATGTGTAAAATCTCTGAGACATGCACTGAAGATGTTTGTACATCATGTTTCGCATATCATAGGTTATGTGCTGAGCTATCCAGGTATTTATATAGCTTTCAGCAACTCCTATCAGGCTGGCCATAAGCGTAACGCCAAAAGATGCAGCTATATAGAAGATAAGAAGCTTCATGCTGCGGCCGATAAGACCCTCGTCTATGATCTTGCCTGTCAGGATCGAAGGCAGTATGCCGGCTACAGAAGACATAATGATACATAGCAGCACAAGTATAAGCTGCTTCCAGTATGGCTTCAGATATGAGAAAACTCTCTTTATAAGTGCAGGGGTTATCTTTGGCGCCGATTTTAATTCCTCATCGGTCATGTAATGGCCGCCGGGACCTCCTCTACCGTGTGCAGGTGGCATACATACTCCTTTTGTGATGGACTAAGATCCATCCTTTATGATAACTACATATTGTCCATCTTCTCCAGATAATTTACGTAATCGACTACCATCATGACTATCTTGAATGTCACCGCATCGTCAAATATCCTCATATCAAGGCCTATGAGCTTTTGCAGCTTCTCCATTCTGTATACAAGGGTATTCCTGTGTATGTAAAGCTGTCTTGCAGTCTCTGATACGTTTAAGTTATTTTCAAAGAACTTGTGAATGGTCGTGAGTGTCTCTTCATCTATCTCTTCAGGCTTTGTATCTCCAAAGACTTCCTTGACAAAGATCTTGCAGAGATTGACTGGCAGCTGGTAGATGAGCCTTCCTATACCGAGTGTCTCATAGGACAGAACATTCTTTTCCGAATGGAAGATGCTTCCGACCTCAAGTGCCATCTTTGCTTCCTTGTAGCACTTGGATATGTTCTTAAGCTCTGATACCGAAAGACCGTAGCTGACCCTTACTCTTAACATCGCCTCAGCCCCCAGCATATCTACTATCGTATGAGCGATCTCATCATAATCCTCATCCTCTATATCCTTTATGAGGATTATGGTCTTGTCATCGACCGATGTAATGTAGTTTCCGCCCTGCTCAACAAAAAGACTTCTCATAAGTCTTGTTGCTATGTTGTCACGGTCGTTCTCAACCTCGACGAGAAAAACCATCCTCTTCTTTTCATTCTCTATATGGAGCTTTTGTGCTCTGTTGTGAATATCAACAAGCAAAAGGTTATCCATAATAAGATTCTGGAAGAAGTTGTTCCTGTCAGTTCTGTCCTTGTAGGCGATCATAAGATTCTGCAGCTGGCATACGGCAACCTTCCCCATTGTATAGGTATCGTTCTCACTGTTTGCAACAAGGATATATGCACACTCATCCTCATCCATTACCCTAAAGAAAAAGCACTCCCCTATCTGCTTATGATCTTCACCGGAATCTATAAAGCTCAATATGTCCTGTGCATCCACGCTCTTTACCAAAGACGTGCTCATCACGGCTTTTGCACTGTCATCAAACAGAGCATAGCCGGCTTTCGTGACCAAAGCCATCTCTTCCATTGTCTTTTGAATGATCGTATTGCTTATCATAGTCTTCTCCGATTACTGTTGATTGTTTACGCTCCTTACCGACTGCATCTCATCCTGACATGCAGGACTTACTATCGATGAATATGAAAACAGGATATATCCTTTGCATCCGCTGTTTCTAAGTTTTGTTATCTGAGTAGAGAGATTGTCGTCTTTTCTGCTCCAGCCAAGATCAGTCTTGGAGTTTTCTCCGACTCTGTAGGCCGCAAGCCCGATATACATGTCTACATTTGCCCGGTTTAATGATATCCAGCTTGAAAGCCTGTCACTGTACATCGTGACATTGCCGTTCTTTCCGTATACATCGCTCCAGTAGATCTGCGGACAGATATAATCCATATATTCATTTGATGACAGCCAGGTATTTATATCCGCGCCTGCTGCTATGTTGTTATCTATATTTCCCTGCGGACTTACTCCGAATACCTTGTTGTAACTTCGTACCGTAGCACATACTTCCTTTAACAGCTCATTATGCACAGATGCGCCAAGAGGCGGGAAGTAATCGTCAAAATGGATCCCGTCCACCGGATACTTATCAAGTATCTCTCTTATCCCCAGGATTATATTTTCCTTTGTTGCAAGGCTTTGTTCACCGCTGTATGAGCCGTTTCTGTATCCGTATGGATTGATCCAGGCATGTACCGCAAGCCCGTAGGCATGTGCAGTATCCGTTATTATAAGGAGCGGATCATATCCCGGATCTCCTCCTGTCATCTCATCGCTCCACGGATAGCACGATGACGGATATGCGGCATCATTATGCGACCTGACATGTACTATTATCGTATTCAGTCCCTGTTTGAGACTGTTCTCGCAGACTGATGAAAATGCAGCCTTAAACTCCTGCTCGTTCTTTCCCTTAAGATATTTCTGCCAGTCCTTGAATGAGAACCACACGGCTCTTATCTCCTGCGTCTCAACCCTTGCCTGGCCTTTATCTCCAACTGTCTTTATCTGACCGCTCTGAAATGCTGCCGCATTTAGCGGGCTTATAAAGATCATGACCGTTAAAAGCAGCCCGCTTATCAGTATTTTTAATACTTTTTTCATAGTTACTATTTTAATCTATTGCATGATTATGTGCAACAAAAGCACATTAAAAGGAGCGTTGCAAAACAACGCTCCTTGAATATCATTTTCTGATCGATTCAGACTAGTTTGTGATAACCTGCTCGGTTTCCTTATCGAATACGTGGATCTTCTCAACGTCGAAAGCAACCTTGATTGTATCACCGGGTCTAGCTGTTGTACGAGGATCAACTCTTGCAGTGATCGGGAACTCGTCAAGCTCGAAGTACAAGTAAACTTCAGCACCGAGAAGCTCGTAAACCTTAACTGTAGCTTCGAATGAAGCCTTAGCTGTCTCGATGAACATCTCTGAATCATAAACATCTTCAGGTCTGATACCGAATGTAACTGTCTTTCCGTCATAACCGCCCTCGATAAGCTTCTTAGCCTTTGCGGGAGGAAGAGGAATATCAACGCCTGCGCAGTTGATCGTTACGTTCTCGCCGTTTATAGAAACAACACCATCAAGGAAGTTCATCTGAGGTGATCCCATGAATCCTGCTACGAACAGGTTCTGAGGCTTGTCATAAAGGTTCTGAGGTGTATCTACCTGCTGTACAACACCGTCCTTCATAACAACGATACGTGTACCAAGAGTCATAGCCTCTGTCTGGTCATGTGTAACGTAAATAATCGTTGTGCCAAGTCTCTGGTGAAGCTTAGCGATCTCAACTCTCATCTGTACACGAAGCTTTGCATCGAGGTTTGAAAGAGGCTCGTCCATAAGGAATACCTTAGGGTTACGAACGATAGCACGTCCCATAGCAACTCTCTGTCTCTGACCACCTGACAAAGCCTTCGGCTTACGATCAAGGAGTGCAGACAAGTCAAGGATTCTAGCTGCTTCCTTAACCTGCTTGTCGATCTCATCCTTCGGAACCTTACGAAGCTTAAGACCGAATGCCATGTTATCATAAACTGTCATATGAGGATACAGAGCGTAGTTCTGGAATACCATCGCGATATCTCTGTCCTTAGGCTCTACGTCGTTAACTACTCTGTCACCAATCTTCAACTCACCTGAAGAAATATCTTCCAGACCAGCAATCATACGAAGTGTTGTTGTCTTACCGCATCCTGAAGGTCCTACGAAGATGATGAATTCTTTATCTGCGATCTCAAGGTTGAAGTCTTTAACAGCTTCAAAACCGTTAGGATATCTCTTGCAGATATTTGTTAAAGATAAACTTGCCATTATAAATGTCCTCCTGATAGAAATTGTTAAATTACCTTTCTACAGTATACAAAATACAAAGATACAAAAAAATAGGCAACCTGCCAAATATTGTTCGAAATATTTATACAGATTGCCACTAGTATTTTCTATGTTCTTGCCCCGGGATTCTTTTTGGCTTCCTCATCCCTCTTCTTGACGTTGTCAGCCATGTCGCTGTTATAGTAGATCAGGCGGTTCTTGCCCTGCTTTTTCGCCTCATACAGGGCGTTGTCAGCCGATTTGTACAGCTCCTGAAAATCCTTGCCGTCTCTTGGATATATCGCAGCTCCGATACTTGCCGTAGCTGAATACTTCACATAGTCTCCGACCTTGAACTGTCTGAAGAACTGAAGTATCTTGTCTCCTTCCTTAAGGATGATCTCATCATCCTTGATATCCTTAAGGAGTATTGCAAACTCGTCTCCGCCTATTCGACCAAGGATATCGGTCTTTCTAAACTCCATGCTCAGCTGCTCGCCTAAAGACTTGAGCACCTGGTCACCGAAGGCATGTCCCATCGTGTCATTTATCTTTTTGAAGTTATCGATATCAAATAAAAGCATCAGATGCTGCACTTGCGGCTCGGCTTCCAGGCATTCCTGCACCTTTCGTTCTGTAGAGAGCTTGTTGTTAAGCCCTGTCAGCAGATCAGTATCGGCCTTGTTCTCAAGCACCTTGCTGTTTTTCATATCCTTGACTCTGTATGAAATGACTATCGCCGAAAGCAAAAGGACAATACCGAATACGATCGCTGCGATCTTTTTTGCCATGGTCTGTTCATAGCTGCTCCTGTCAAGGATTATGTTATCGATATATGTATTCTTGTCTATGATATCTATTAACGTCCATCCGGTATCGCCGGCAGGGAACGCAACAAAGAAGCACCCTCTGTTTTCAAAATTGGCTACAAAATTTTGATCGATCCCGTTTTCTATATTTGCCATAACGGTATCAATATCCGTGTTATCAATCTGCGTATTGTTAAGTGTATCCCTGAAACTGCTCTTTACTACTATCCAGGGTTTTCCGCTTGAATACATCCTGTTGCCGGCATTATCTACGATCAGTACACTGTTGTCGCGATTGTTTCCCTCTATCGGGATGTAAAGCTTTAATGTCTCGACATCTATGTATTGTATAAGATAGGCTGACGGCTTGTCATCTTTCATTACGGGAACTTCGCAGACAAGCGCCTTCCTTCCCTCTATGGCATCGTCATTTGTAAATGAGAATCTAGGACTTAAAGACGGTGAAAAATAATCCGATCCGCCAAGATCTATCTCTCCGCTTGTGCTTATGCCTTTTCCCTCAATATCCACAAGAGCGACTTCATAAAGATTCCTGTTGGAATCCTTTATTATCTCGATATGACTGTCTGAAAACATATCATCTACATCATCCGAAAGATACGAAGAAGCGATCATTCCGGAAGAAAGCATGTCATTCATTACCAGAGCCAGCTCCTGTGCCTTCTTCTGTGTTGTCTTTATAAGTCTGACTTTTATATCGCTTGACGCCTGCTCGTAGGCCTTGTCTGAAAAGCTTGATACCATAAGCCATACGACAAGAAACAGAAATGAGAGCAGCAAAACTATAAGGATCGTACTGTTTAAACTCTTACGTCCCCTGTCATTTTCATCGCCTCTGTTTGTTCTAGCCATTAAACCCACTGTTTTATATGTCTCTCCCGTTACTTATCTGTATCTGATACATCCGCCCCTGATGCGATAAGCTCTTTTTCTGCTTCCTTTACTATCGAATCCGGATCCTGTGATCCTTCCTCGTCTTCTTCCTGCTTTTGAGGCTCAAGCTTTTTAAATATCCTGCTCCAGCCAAAAGATGCCAGCAATGCGGGAAGCGATATTCCCATGAGCATGTCGAGCATCATGAATCTTAGATCGATCCATACGATAACGATCGGTAAGAAAAGCAGAAACATGAAATATAAAGTATAAGGTATATTGATCATCGATACGAGAAACGCATTCTTTAAAGTGTTCCTCGTAGTATTGTCAAAATGCGAAAGTATCGGAAATACATAAATGGTTATCGCAAGCACTATGCATATGACTATGACCGTTGTGACCTTCAGCACCTTGGGTAAAAGCGTAGGATCATTGTACCACATGAGTACATCCACAAACAGTATAGCAAGAAACGGTATGAGGATGAGCCATATGATCGTAGCCTGCTTGAAATTGTTCTTAAACGAATTCCAGAACTCTTTCCATACATATGTATCTTCTTTTCTGACGATCTTTACGGTGCAGTAATACAGAGCTGTCCATGACGCTCCGATCGTGATGATCGGTATCGAAAAGATCAGTGCCATTGCATTTAAGATCATCAGATCGGCGATCCTTCCCATGAACTGCCACACCGGATTCTCATAATTGAACATTCTGTCTAACAAAACTAATTACCTCTTTTTGATGTATTGCATACATTATAAATGTTTTTTTAAGTATTCTCAACTTATATGATCTGCTATACGCAATATCAGATCTTTGGTTTTTTCCCATCCGAGACACGGATCGGTGATCGATTTGCCGTATACTCCTCCGCCTACCTTCTGAGCACCGTCCTCGATATAGCTTTCCACCATGAATCCCTTTACGAGCTTTGCTATCCTCTCGTTATGCTTGGCGGAATTTAACACATCCATTATTATCCTTGGCTGTTCAAACGGATCTTTGTTTGAATTTGCATGGTTGGTATCGATTATCACTGCCGGATTTACAAGCTCCATACTGTCATAGTAATCACACAGTCTTACTATATCCTCATAGTGATAGTTTGGCTGAGCCTGTCCGTGCTTGTTGTTATATCCTCTTAAGATAGCATGAGTATGCGGGTTTCCCTTTGAATGCACTTCCCAGCCTCTGTAGATGAATGTATGAGCCGACTGAGCAGCAAAGATGGCATTCATCATCACGGAATAGTCTCCGGATGTGGGATTCTTCATGCCTACAGGAACATCTATGCCGCTGGCTGTGAGCCTGTGCTGCTGGTCTTCAACAGATCTTGCCCCGACAGCCACGTAAGCCAAAAGGTCATCGAGATACTGATGATTTTCCGGATAGAGCATCTCATCCGCGCATACAAACGACGTTTCACGCACAGCCCTCATATGCATATGTCTTGTTGCCACTATGCCGTGGTAGAGGTCAGACTTTCCTGTGGGATCGGGCTGATGAAGCATGCCCTTATAGCCGCCTCCGTTTGTCCTGGGCTTGTTTGTGTATATCCTCGGGACGATAAAGATCTTATCCTTGACCTTTTCCTGGATCGGACACAGTCTTGATATATAGTCTATAACACTGTCCTCGTTATCTGCCGAACACGGGCCTATGATGAGCAACAGTCTGTCATCCTTTCCCTCAAATATATCTTTTACCTGTTTTCTCTTATCCGCTATATTAAGCTCCATATCCTCTGTAAGAGGATTGTCCTCCTGCACTTCATTGGGCAATGCGAGCTTTTTTTCAAATTCCATGTTCATTACTTGTCAAACCTCATCCTTCTTTCAGTTGACAGTCTCATCTTTTCCTTAAGTCCTTCGGTATCGTTATCGACTATGAGCTGTCTTATCTGAGACAGTTCATTCATAAAGCGATCCATCTGTGATATGAGGCTGTCCTTGTTCATCAAAAACAGCTCGCTCCACATGTTTTCATTTATCCTGGCTATCCTTGTCAGATCCCTGAATGAGTCTCCAGTGAAATTCTCCACATGCTCAAGATCGGTCCCTGTCATTAATGATATCGCTATGCAATGAGTCAGCTGAGATACATATGCGATCATGCTGTCATGCTCTTCGGGTGAAAGCACCGATATCTTTCTAAATCCCAGTATGCGTCCTAGCATCATGCACCATTCGACTGCCTGAGGCGTGTTCTTTTCTGTCGGGACTACTATATAGTTGGCATCACGAAAGATCATATCGCTGCTGTTTTTTACTCCCGATACTTCTCTTCCTGCCATGGGATGCGATGCGATGAATTCAACATCACCGCGAAGCATATCCTGGATCTTATATACGATACATCCCTTTACGCCTGTCACATCGGTTATAAAGATACCCGGCTTCAGATACTGCTGATACTTGTCTATCCATTCAACAAACGTCTTTGGATAAAGAGCAAATACAACCGCATCCGCTGCGCCTATGAGATCTTTATCGGCAGTTATGCTGCCTCTGTCAATGATCGAATTATTAACGGCATAGTCTATAGAATCCTCATCTGTATCTATAGCCGTGACCGTATAGCCGAGTCTCTTTAAGGCCATGGCATAGCTGCCGCCCATCAGTCCGAGTCCGACTATAAGAATAGTCTTCTTGTTAATCCATTCCATCTGTCTCTACCTCTATCCCCAGCTTTTTAATGACATCAAAATAATCCGGATAGCTCTTTCTTACAGCCTGTGCACCGCTTATCTGACCTCCTGTGATCGAAAGAAGCGTAGCTGCAGTCATAACTATGCGGTGATCATTGCAGCCGTCAACAGGATCTTTTGGTGTCTTTAGGGCGCATTTTTTTACTTCTATCCGATCATCCTCATAGATGGTATCCACTCCGAACTTTGCAAGGAGATCACACATAACTCTTCCTCTGTCGCTTTCTTTGATCTTTAATCTGGCTGTCCCGATAAACTCAGCTCCGTTGTTGCACGCAGCCGCAGCCATGAGAACAGGACCAAGATCCGGACAGTCTTTAAGATCGATCGTGGGTTTTTCTTTTACTATCTTTTCAAACAGCTCTTTATAGACTCTGTCTCCCTGTATGCTGTCTTTTTTAAGACCTGATACAAAAACACATCCTCCTATTGTATTGAACACATCAAGAAAAGCCGCATTGGAATAATCACCCTCTACCACGGTGTCCCTGCTCTCATACTTCTGATTCCCTTCAATAAGCAGAGTCTTTTCATCCATCCATCTGACATCTATTCCAAACTCGCTTAACGCTCTGATCGTGAGTGCGATATACGAACCGCTCTCGATATTCGTGTTGAATCTGATCGTACTGTCCTTATCAAGCAGGGGGAGTGCAAAAAGCAGACCGCTTATAAACTGGCTGCTGATATTTGCTGCCAGCTCATACTCTCCGGGTCTTATATTTCCCCTTATATGTATAGATTTGCCTGTTTCAAAAACAATACCCTGTTCACTGCAGATCTTCTCATAAACGGACAGAGGTCTTTCCATCAGTCTCTCACTTCCGCAAAAGACTGCCTCAGGACATATCGCAAGAGCTATCCCGACAAAAAAGCGCAGTGTCGATCCGCTCTCTCTGCAAAGAAAAGTAACAGGCTCAGTTATCTTCTTTCCTCCGATGCCTTTAACTGTCACAGCATCTTTGTCTTTATCAACAGTTGCTCCCATAGCCCGTATGCAGTCTATGGTCGCAAGTATATCTTCGGAATAGGCTATATTTTCTATCCGGCTTGTCTTATCCGCCAGTGCGGCACAGATAAGCATCCTGTGCGCCATGCTCTTTGAAGGAGGTGCTTTCACCTCTCCGTTTGCGATTGATCTTCTGATGATGACATTCATCAGCCATTCTCCTCAATATATTTCTTAAGAAAGTCTATGGCTTCAATATATCCACTAAATCCATGACCTGTTATCGTTTTTATGCATGCAGCCCTTATATAGCTGATCTGTCTGAATGCTTCCCTTTTATCCACATCGGAGATATGAACTTCGATCATAGGTATCGATACCGCTTTGGCAGCATCATATATCGCAACACTTGTATGAGTATACGCTCCTGGATTTATCACGATACCGTCGATCTTACCGTAGCACTCCTGTATCATATCAACCAGGTCTCCCTCATGGTTGCTCTGCAATACCTCGACATCTGTTCCTATCTTATCTGCATGCTCTTTTATCATATCAGCCAGATCGCTGTAGGTTTGTCTGCCGTAAATATCTGGCTCTCTGATACCCAGCATATTTAAGTTTGGTCCGTTTATGACTCTTATCTTCACCGTTATTCTCCAAAAAAGAAATCTGTTCCGTATCTTTGCGCCAGCATGTCATAAAGAGTGAGCGCAGTCATGCTGTCAACGACTATGCGTGCCCTGTGAATGATCGCGGGATCATGTCTGCCCTCGATCTTTAGTTTAACTTCATCTTTTGTCTTAAGATCTACCGAATCCTGTTCCTTGTATATGGAAGGTGTAGGCTTTACTGCACAGCTAAAGATTATCGGCATTCCGTTTGTTATGCCACCGTTTATACCGCCGTTATGATTGGTCCTTGTCTCAACATGATCTTGTCTGATAGTGAATGCATCATTGTATTCACTGCCCTTTTTATCGACCATATCGAATGCATCGCCAAACTGTACTCCCTTTATTGCAGGTATGCTGTACATGGCATAGGAAAGCCTTCCCTCTACAGTCTCAAACCACGGTTCGCCGACTCCTGCGCACATCCCGGTTACGACAGTCTCCAAAACTCCGCCCACGCTGTCGCCCTCTTTGGCGACAGATTCCATCATCTGCTGTATTTGAAAAGCCTTTTTATCATCAAGCACAGGGAAATCTGTATCTGACAGCTTCTTAATATCATCCTGATAGTCAATAAAGTCTCTGTCCTTTATCCCACCACAGCTCTTTATATGAGTTCCTATCATTATATTCTTTTTCCTTAGAGCAGGTATGACTATCGCGCCTGCTGCAACTATCGCTGCAGTTATCCGTCCGCTGAAATGGCCGCCTCCCCTGAAGTCCTCATATCCGTGATATTTGACAGATGCCGTATAATCGGCATGCCCTGGTCTTGCTATCCGCGGTCTGTTCTCATAGTCTGAACTTCTCTGCACGGTATTAGGTATAAGGATAGACAGAGGCGTACCTGTAGTCTTTCCGTTAAAGACACCGCTTGCAAGTATATACTCATCCTGCTCGACTCTGGATGTGGAGATCCTTCCCGAAGGTCTCCTTAACAAAAGCTGATGCTTTATGAAATCTTCATCTATATCCATGCCCGGTGCCAGACCGTCAAGCACGGCTCCTATATAAGGACCGTGACTCTCTCCGAAAAGAGTCACGCTCAAAGACTGTCCAAATGTATTCTTCATCAAATATCTCCCAAAGCGGAACAATTAACCGTTATCATTATACAAAAAGCTCTATCCGTTGGATAGAGCTTTTAATCATTATTTCTCAAAATATCCGAAGATTATCGAATCAGGTCCGGTATACGTTCCGATCGTGGAACCTATGCTGACAACAGGCCAGTTCTCAATGTTTATATTACCGTTTGTCTTGCTGCTCTCTATAAAGATATTTAGCATATCCTTGTCATTTCCAGAATAGCCTACAGCATACGGCTTATCAAAATCTATTCCCGTCTCGCTCTCTCTTACTATCTTAAGAGTGGTCTCGATGGCATTTCTTCTGCCTCTTGCCTTTGCTATGACTTCAACCTTTCCTTCTATGACCGTTATTATCGGCTTTATGGAAAGAGCGCTTCCGAATACTGCAGCTGCTGCAGATATCCTTCCGCCCTTCTTTAAGTATTCGAGTGTATCAAGAGGACCGACAAGCTTGATCTTCTTCTTGTCATTCTCAAGTGTTTCCACTATCTTGTCATACTCCATGCCCTGCTCAATTAACTGCAATGCATATTTAACAAGTATCTGCTCTGAAACCGTAGCCATAAAGCTGTCGATGACCGCAACATCCTTGTCAAAGTTGGAAGCGGCTATGCATGCGCTCTGATATGTTCCGGAAAGACCGCTTGAGAGAGTGATGACTATGACCTTCTCTCCGTTATCGATAGCTTTCTGTATCTCCTGCTCGAAATCATACGGAGTAACCTGACTTGTTTTGGGAAGTATGTCCCCTCCGGTAAGCTTGTTGTAGTATTCCTCGTTTGTGATAGTCTTGCCGTCCAGATACTCCTCTTCTCCAAAGAATATCGTAAGTGGCATGATGCTCAGATTCGCCGGTATACTGTCATTATTTGGTATATCCGATGCGGAATCCGTGATAATCCTGATTTTTTCCATTATTCATTCTCCAGACTTTTTTAATCCACTATTTACAATTTATAACATGTCCACCTATGAACATGTCAACTTTTTGTTGATTTATGGCATGTTGCGATTTTATTCAATTTATTATATCATAAACATGTCCATATATGAACATGTTTGATGCGGAGGTAGATATGTACGGCAACTGGAACAGAGACAAAAGCATAGACAAGCCTGAAGGCACATTTCCTATAACAGCACTGGCAAGGACCTGCGGGGTCAGCCGTGCGACAATACTTCGCATGGAAAATGAAGGCCTGCTCGAGCCGGCCTATATCGATCCCGCTAATTCCTACAGATATTATGACTGCAAGAGCGTTGCGGAAGTTATAAGGATATTAAACTATCAGAGACTGGGATTTACAAAGAAGGAGATCGCAAATCTTTATGAAGATCCCCAGAGCATACGCGCCAGCATAGCTGAATTAAGGGATCATCATGAATTCATTCTAAGAGAGCTTGAGGAACTGAGTCTTAAGATAAATGAAACAAACGATATACAGATCAGAGAGACCGAGATACCTGAAAGCTATTATTACGTTAAATCCTCCCGCATCATATACGGCCCCGAGCATATCAGAAGACTGGCACTTAACGGTCTTAATGAATTTATAGGCGCAAACATGAGAGGTACCGGAGAGAGGATCATGATGCTTAATGTAGCTGATGACAATGATATGATCGGCAGCTTCGATCACAGAGAGCATGACTGCAGACTCCTCATCCCCACCATGAGCAATTTTGATGATGAGAGTGTTATCTACAGCGATCCGTACAGAGCTCTGACTCTTGTATGTCGAGGAAACTATTACAAATCGGACCACCTTTTTTCAATGCTGTGGGATGAAGCCTTAAAAAGAGGGTTAAAGCCTGTCGGACCGATAAATATAACAGGGCTTCCCGAGGTTGTTTTCGACAGCGTACCGGGTGGAGACAGCAACATGATCCGTATACTATTAAAAGTAGAAAACAAATAAGAGGGACCATGTCCCTCTTATATATACATCTGCATCGGTGTATAGATTATTCCGTCTTCTGCTGTTATCTGATCATCCGTCGCCTTAAATCCCATCCGTTCATAAAACGGTATTGCGTACGGCGATGAGTGAACCGTAAGCGTCTGATACTGTGTCTCTCTTAACAGATAGTCCTGCACCGTCTTAATTAACTCACTGGCAATTCCCTGTCTGTGATAGGCATCATCTACAAACAGAAGAGAAAGATGGTTTCCGCTCCTAACAGAAGCCACGCCTATGATATCATTTCCCTTCATGGCAGTATAAACAATGTACTTGCCCGCCTTAAAAAGCTTTTCCAGTGTCGATGAAGAAAGAAATCTTGCAAAGCTGTCCGTGCCTTTCTCTCCGTACTGTGCGGCTTCATATTTCAAAAAAACGCGAAAAGCAAGTTCTGTCGCATCATCCCAGCGCTCTTTCGGACACGGGATGATCGTGTAGCTTGTCCCGTCTTTTAATCTTCTTAACAAACTTCCGCTCCGGCAGGCATATCCTTTTCCGGAACCATGAGTGCCAGATTTCCCTGTGCATCCTCGGCGCAGAGAAGCATGCCTTCTGATACGACTCCCGCAAGTGTAGCAGGCTTTAAGTTGGTAAGTACGAGTACCTTCTTTCCGACCATCTCTTCAGCGCTGTAATGCTGCTTGATTCCTGATACAATCTGCTTTACTTCGCTTCCGATCTTTACCTGTGAGCAAAGAAGCTTCTTGGACTTTGCAACTTCCTCACACTTGATTATCTTTCCGACTCTGAACTGAAGCTTTGAAAAATCGTCATAGCTTATCTCGGGCTTCTTTTCTATATCGATCACTTCCTCTTCATCCTCGGATGTGATCCCGTTCTCGCGTTCATATTCAGCTCTCTGAGCTGCCTGGATCTCTTCTACTTTAGCCATTACTTCTTTAGGGTCAAGTCTTGCAAACAGTATCTGCGGCTTGTCGGTAACCTTTGCTCCCGACTCATACAGACCGTATTTGTCAAGATCGTCATAGTCCCTTACAGGTGCGTTTAGCTGTTCAAGTATCTTCATTGCTGTCTCAGGCATGTAAGGGATGAGAAGGTTTGCACCTATGCAGATCGATTCGGTAAGGTTGTACATTACTTCACTGAGTCTGTCCTTCTTAGCCTCATCCTTTGCCAGTACCCAGGGTTCAGTCTCATCTATATACTTGTTGCAGCGTCTGAACAGAGCAAGTACTTCGCTTACTGCATCTGCCATGCGCATCTCATCCATCTTCTGAGCAGCCTTGTCTCTTGTCTGACATACGACTGCCTTAAGATCTGCATCCACATCTTCACATACGCCTGTTTTTGTAACAACACCGCCAAAGTACTTGTTGCTCATGGATATCGTCCTGTTTACAAGGTTTCCTATGATATTGGCCAGATCTGAATTAAATCTTTCAACAACAAGATCCCATGTGATCGTTCCGTCATTTTCATAGGGCATCTCATGAAGAACAAAGTATCTAACTGCATCTACACCGAACATATCCGCAAGATCATCCGCATATATGACATTTCCGCGGGATTTGCTCATCTTCTCGCCGCCCTGCAAAAGCCATGGATGACCGAATACCTGCTTTGGAAGCGGCTCACCCAGCGCCATAAGGAATATAGGCCAGTATATCGTATGGAATCTTATGATATCCTTACCAATGAGATGAAGATCTGCAGGCCAGTATTTCTTATACAGTTCACTGCTGTTGCCGTCTGCGTCATATCCTATTCCTGTTATGTAGTTTGAAAGGGCATCAAGCCATACATAGACTACGTGCTTTTCGTCGAAATCAACAGGGATTCCCCATTTAAAGCTTGTTCTTGATACGCAAAGATCCTGAAGTCCGGGTAAAAGGAAGTTGTTCATCATCTCATTCTTCCTTGAAACCGGCTGTATGAACTCAGGATGAGTATTTATATGCTCTATCAGCCTGTCGGCATATTTGCTCATCTTAAAGAAATATGCCTCTTCCTCGGCGGGAGTTACTTCTCTTCCGCAGTCGGGACACTTGCCGTCTACCAACTGACTCTCTGTCCAGAATGATTCACAGGGTGTGCAATACATACCCTTGTAAGATCCCTTGTAGATGTCTCCCTGATCGTAAAAACGCTTGAACATCTTCTGGATCTGTCTCTCATGATCGGCATCGGTAGTCCTGATGAATTTGTCATATGATATATTGAGTATCCTGCATATATCCTTAATGATACCGGATACATTATCCACAAACTCCTTGGGCGAGATACCTGCAGCTTTTGCTTTTTCCTCTATCTTCTGACCATGCTCGTCAGTCCCTGTCTGGAAGAAGACATCATATCCCTGCTGCCTCTTATATCTGGCGATCGCATCTGCCATTACTATCTCATAGGAATTGCCTATATGAGGCTTGCCTGAAGTATATGCGATAGCTGTTGTAAGATAATACTTTCCTCTGTTCATAATATATAGCCTTTCATCTGAAATATAATTCAATACAGGATGTGCCCGATTGGCACATTGTCTATTCTATCATAGTTTTTTCGTGAAAAAAAGACAACCGGCTCATCAAATGTGATCGCCGGCTGTCCTTATCATATCTGTCTCATTTTAAAAATGACATTACTCTGCTTCAGAATAGCTTACGCTCCACTCAGAGATCGTTCCGTCAGCGAGCATCTTCTCGATAGCTGAATTGATCTTGTTAAGAAGCTCTGTATTGCCCTTCTTAACTGCTATGCCGTATTCCTCTGCTTCGAATGCAGAAGGGTCTTCAACGATCTTAAGGTTCGGGTTGTCCTTTACGTACTTCTGAGCTGTTGCAGAGTCGATGACTACAACATCACATTTGCCGTTATTAAGTTCAAGGATAGCTTCTGTGCCCTTCTTGAAAGCTTCATAGTCATATCCGAGCTCCTGAACACAGTTCTCTCCTGTGTATCCCTGGATAACAACGATCCTCTTGTCTGCCATGTCAGCAGCTGTCTTTATGTCTGAATTCTGATCAACGATCATGACCTGAGTCGCTGTATAGTAAGGGATTGAGAAATCAACTGACTTTGCTCTCTCTTCTGTTATTGTCATACCTGAGATTACTGCATCGATCTGACCGTTCTCAAGTGCGATGAGCAAAGAATCGAATTCCATGTTCTCTATTGAGATATCCATACCTGACTGTACGCCTATCTCCTTGGCGATAGCCATATCGATACCGTCGTACTCGCCGATAACGCCTGCAGCTGTTACATACTCAAAAGGAGGGAACTCGGCATTGGTACCGAACTTGATTCCCTTTGAACCGCCGCATGCGCACAGCATGACTGACATCATTGCTGTTAAAAGTAAAACTGATAATAACTTTTTCATATCTTTCTCCTATTCTTCTTATATAAATGTTTTTATGTTTGAAAATGGATAAACATCAGTTTAGCAAATTCTGGGATTATGTCAAGGCTTGCATCATTCTCCGACAACTACGGCCTTGCTGCCTTCATTTGTATCGCATATCAGTACAGATGATCCCCTGCAGCTTATATATGCACTGCTTCCCTTAAAGAAATCCTTTGCAACAACATTGAAATCCTTGTCGATGATATCGTAGTTGTATCCGTCCTCTGTAGCAAGTGCATATCCAAAGCAGTTGAATGCCGTTGCATCCTTGTATATCTTAAGCTCATTCATGTCAGCATCAAGATATCCCCACTCGTGTGTGTTTTCATTTCCGACAAAGTACCCGTCTACGGCATCTTCCTTTTCGCAGTATGTCCATCTGCTCTCATCATACTCTACATCGTTTCCGTATGTCTTGTAGTTTCCTTCATCTGCAGCTATCTGCTTAAATGTCTTTGTATCAAAGTAGCACAGCGCCTTGTCTGAATTCGCATAGCGCATCTCAACTACATCCTTATCGTCTGTTCTGTAGAATACGTAGTATGTATCATAAGGTTCTTCAACAGTAGTCGTATAGACCTCATCGCCGTCCCAGTCAAAGAATCTGATATCACAGTTCTTTCCGTCTTCCCTTGATCTTGTGGTGATAAGAGCGATATTGTCTGTCATGGCAGTTGAATAGCTCCATGATCCATAGTAGTTCAGTGCATAGTCCTCGTTGTAGATCATGTTGTTATCAAGATCAAAGAACCACATCTTTATTGCATTGTTTGCATGCTTTACACAGACACATCTGTCTTTGGAATATCTTCTGGTATCCCAGTCAACACCCATGTCGGTATCAAGCACCTTTACGCTTACGGGATCGCCTTCCTCTATTCCGCATAATGCACATTTCTTGGGTGAATCGATCGTTGCTGCTATCCAGTCATGTCCGAGCGCCTCGCCTTCTGTCTTGCCGCACTTCTTACAAGTCTTGGGTGTCTCGCAGGTTGCCTCTTCCCAGTCATGACCCTTGGCCTTGCCTTTTGTCTCTCCGCATTCCTTACAGGTCTTTGGATGTTCACAGTCGGCATCCTCCCAGTCATGTCCGAGTGCCTCGCCTCTTGTCTTGCCGCACTTTGAACATGTCTCGGGCTCTTCACATGTTGCATCCTCCCATTCATGCTTAATGCAGCAGCCGTTTAGCATCAATGCGCAAAGCATGATAAATAATGCAGCAAATATCAGTTTCTTCTTTTTCATAATAACGTTTCCCTTCTTTCCATTATTTGTATAAGGATAAACATCAGTTTAGCAAATTCTAGGGCAGTGTCAAGATTTTTAGGGTTTTTCCCAAAAAGAAAACAGCCCGCGGTTCTTACCCACGAGCTACTTCCTCTTCCTTCAATAGTTTCAACCCTTCATAGGATTCCTTCAACTACTGATAGGATACCAAAACAAGTGTAATAAATCTGATACAGATTATTGATTTATTTACATTTATCATATCAATACTTTGCTTAAGAACACCTTAGTTCTTTCCTGTGTCGGATGATCAAATACTTCCTTGGGATCTCCGCTTTCCAAGACCTTTCCTTCATCTATGAAAAGGAGTCTTGTTCCCACTTCCTTTGCAAAGCCCATCTCATGTGTTACGACCACCATCGTCATGCCGCTTTTTGCAAGATTCTTCATTACATCCAAAACCTCGCCTACCATCTCGGGATCCAGCGCCGATGTGGGTTCGTCAAATAGCATGATTTCAGGTTCCATTGCAAGAGAGCGTGCTATCGCTATACGCTGCTTCTGTCCTCCGGAAAGTGATCCTGGATATGCATCTGCTTTTTCTGCAAGACCTACTATGCCAAGAAGCTCCATGGCTTTATCATGCGCCTGCTCCGGAGTCATCTTTTTAAGCTTTACAGGAGCCAGTGTTATATTCTGCAATACAGTAAGATGAGGAAACAGATTGAAATGCTGGAATACCATACCCATCTTCTGTCTTACAACATTGACATCAACACCTGGAGCATTTATCTGTTCACCGTCTATATACACTTTGCCTTCATCCGGTGTCTCAAGAAGATTTAAGCATCTTAAGAATGTGCTCTTTCCCGAGCCTGAAGGTCCGATGACAACGACCACTTCACCTTCGTCTATCTCTTCAGTAATACCTGCAAGTACTTCTTTTTCGTCGAAACTCTTATGAAGATTGTTTACCTTTATCACTGCTTTCTTTTCCATCATTCTTTCCTCATTACCTGATCTCAGACTTTCTCAGATGATCTTCATACTTGGCAAGAGCCACTGTCAGTATCTTGATAAGAACAAAATATATGACAGCTGTTCCCATTAGCGGCATGAATGCCTTGTATGTAGCACTCTTTATGAAATCACTGGCCTTCTGAATATCCATGAGTCCTACATATCCGACTATGGCCGTTTCCTTTATAAGTGTGATGAATTCGTTGCAAAGCGCTGGAAAGATGTTTTTTACAGCCTGCGGCACCACGATCTCCATCATTGTCTGCTTTGCATTAAGTCCGAGTGAACGTCCGGCTTCCGTCTGGCCTCTGTCGATCGAAAGGATACCTGCCCTTATTATCTCTGATACATATGCTCCGGAATTGATGCCGAAAGCTATAGCGGCTATGATCCACTTTTCCCAGTTAACGGTAGCAAATACCACGAAATATATGATCATCAGCTGTGTTACCGAAGGCGTTCCTCTGATGATATCCGTATATATCTTTCCTATGATATTTAGCGGCTTTTTATCTGACAGATTAAAGATCGCGATGATAAATCCGATTATTATGCCAAGCACGGCCGCAAGCAACGATACCTTGATCGTTACTCCGATACCCCTTACCAAAAGCATGTATCTGTCATCTTTTATAAAACAACTTACAAATGTTTCAACAACACCTGCCCACCATTCTGCCATGATCTTTTCCTCTGATTACCAATACTTTACAATACTGCTCCAACTGTCCGCTCCTATTATATCGAGCGCGAACTTTGTATATTCCTGCGAATCAGCCATATCAAGGTGCTTGTATACCTCGTAGGCCTGCTTTCTTGCTCCGTTTGCATGAGTCAGTCCTACCGCAAGCCCCTGGCTTATCTGGAATGCATCATCTACCTCGTGATTGATGATAAGACCGTTTATGTGAGGGTTCTTTTCACATATATAATATGCATAGGCTATAGCAGCCGCCTGCGTTGCTTCACCCGATGTTGAAGTAAAGCCGACCTCGCTTATGAATACATCTCTAGTGGTCCCGTCGCTCTTTAAAAAATTGCTTGTGCATATATAATCGGTCACGATATTTACATTCTTCATGCTGACCATCGGTGTATCGACACTCTGAGTGGTATACTTTGCAAAGCTTCCGGTATTCCAGAAAGCCGCATTGGTCAGCGGTACGGGATATGAATGGAATGCAAGATCCCAGTCAATATTTCCCTTTGATTTGATTATGTTGTTGAAATCATCCAGCACATCCCTGCCGTCATGATCTCCGTTGTTTAAGTTTCTGTTCCATGTCTGATCAAGCGGCATATATACCTTGGCGCTTCCGTTTACGCTCTTTATGGCATTGTAGAAAACCCTGAAGCCCTTGGCATACTCGTCTGTATATGTGTAATGGTCAACGTTAGCGTAATGATTCCACTCTTTTGTCGCATTTATCTCATTGGCGATTATCCAGTTGGATATCATGCCGTGCGCACCGGAATATCTCTCCGCTAAGAATGTTGCGGCTGCAGCCATTGCATTTACACCTGCTCCATCCGAGCCGTTGAACATGTAATACCATGACTGTGAGGCGCTTCTTGCATTGGGATGAATAAGTTCGGGATACGCTCCGTTGCTGTTGTTTAATATAACTGCGGTCGCCTGAATGCCTTTTTTCTGCAGCAGCCCGAATATTATATCGAATTCCGCTACAGCCTGACCGTTGAACGCATATGTCTTGCCGCCGTAATCATAGTATATCGTAGCCTTGTTTGCGCTGGATGTACCGCCCATTATATAACCGAGCGGTATGTTGTAAGCTCCCTGCTTTACTCCAAGATCCTCAAGCTCGCTTCCATGTATCCTGTTAGGATCTACGATGAGACCTTTTACAGATGCCGGAGTCTTATAGGCATTTACCTTTGCGATCTCTTCGGGATTTGTGATATATCTGCTGGTCCCCAGTATCTGATATCTTCCAGAGACTTTTGCCGCTACCACAAACTTTTTAAATAGTCTCGTGTTAGCCTGTTTGTGATTTAAGTTGGCATGCATCTCAAATCTTGGATCAGTCTTTTCTATACGATAGGTATCGGCAGGTTCCGCTCCCTCGGGGATGGAATTCTCATATGTATTTAATGCGAACAGATATAGATCCTCCGAATCCGAATCGGGTATGCCCTCAAGCACTCCCTCAACCTTTACCATGGAATGATCTTCACTCATTATCTGACAATTATCTATAGTGAGATAGTCGCATGTATCACCCGATATGTCTATCTTCTTTAACCAGCTGTCCTCCCATGCCTGTTCAAGTCCATCAGCTGCAACTATTCTCTGCATTGCTGCATTCTTTTCGGCTTCGGAGAGCTTGTATCCCGTTTCTTCTTCAACTTCCTGTGAAGTCTCTTCAGACTGTGACGTTTCTATATCTTCCTTATCTATGGATATTCCGTCACGGTTTCCGAAAGGATTCAAAATGACAATCACGGATATGATAAGGATCAAAACCGCCGCTACAGCACCGATCTTGATCATCTTAAGATGTCGAATGCGAGCCTGTCTGTCTATCTTTTTACGCTTTTTAACTCTTTTCTTGCTTGGTTCGTTCATAAAAAACAATATTACTTTCTGAGCGAATTATATCCTGTCTCGTGCTCCATTCTCCATGTGATACATCTTTTCAGATAATGCTCATATTCAGGAGACTTGCACATGCCTTTGCCTTCAACATCGCTTATCTTTGCAACATCCATGCCGTTGCATGCTGTTGTCTTCATAACGATATTTAAAGCTTCAACATCGGTATCATTTGCTATATATGTGCCTATTCCGAATGCAACCTTTGCCCTGCCTTCGAAATACTTTTTAATCTTTGTAGCTTTTTCAAAGTTTAAGCTGTCGCTAAAGAGCAGTGTCTTGGTATGAGGATCTATTCCCAATTCCTCATAATGCTTTATCATCTTGTCGCCCCACTCAAACGGATCTCCGCTGTCGTGACGCACACCGCTAAACAGTGTTGCATATGTCAGCTGGAAGTCCTTTAAGAAGCAATCGGTCGTGATCGCATCTGTCAGTGCTGTTCCGTTTAGTACTCCGTATTCCTTAACCCACGCATCCAGCGCATACCAGTTTGAATATGCAGGATTGTGCTTATGAGTTCCCTGTCCCACACACATGATCCATTCATGCGCCATTGTTCCTACCGGAGTGATACCGTATTTCTTTGCCAGATATACGTTTGAAGTACCGACAAATGTAGATGAAGGATACTTGTTGTCGCTGAGTGTCTTTACTGCAAGATCCTGAGCTTCCCCGGAAAGACGTCTTCTCATTCCAAATTCAGAGAACGCACCGAGCTCAAACTCACCGTTCTTAAGCTTGTTTACCTTCTCATCAAGTCTTCTCTTAAAGCTCTCAATAAGATCATCATAGTTATGAGCCATACGGAAATATACTTCATTTACGATAGCCAGTGTAGGTATCTCATACATTGAAGTATTGAGCCATGTTCCGCCTGTTTCTATAGTAAGACCGCAGGGAGCATCCGTTCCGAATGTGAAATCCTCGAATCTGGGTTTCCAGAGTCTTAAGAAATCGCAATATGAACCTCTTATCCATTTGATGTTGTGAAGATATTCAAGCTCTTCCTCATTGAATCTGAGATCACAGTACATCTTTATCTGTCTCTTGATCTCCTCTATCATCTCCTCAGTAAAATGCACGTCAGTGTTTCGGCACTTAAAAGACCATGTGGTCTTATACTCGGAAAACTGATGATAAATAGCCTGTCCCATGGAGAATTTATATGCGTCAGTTTCCAATAAACTTACAATAATGGGATCCATATGCTTTTCCTCTTTCTTTCTTAACCTATCTGCATGAGAGCAGATTTTAGACAATGCGGAGTATATTATAACACGTACGGACATGTTTGCTCAAGAAAAAGGCGATGCATCCATATAAAGAATGCATCGCCGTATCCTGTATCTCTTGTCCTAGTATTCCAATTCATAGGTTCCCAGCGAACCGATAACAAAACATAATCTTCCTTCTGCCGTAGGCCTTACGGTGCCGATCTTTCTTCTCTGTCCTCTGATATCTATCACATAGACTGTTACCCTCTTTGTTCCAGCAGGAACAACTGTATGCAGAATCGTCAGCGCGTTAAGATTTTCCTTTGATCTGAATATTATTTTCTTTATTTTTTTTGTTGTTTCAATCTTGCAGGTAAGATCAAGTGCTTTCTGTTTCTTTAATCTCTTGTTGTTGACAAATGTGAGCGCAGTTCCGCTTTCAACAAACATGTGCAGTCCGCTTACATTGCTGCCTTCCAGTTCCTTAAAGGTGCTCTCAGGTATTGTCGCATCATGCTTATTCAGAATAATTTCTATCAGTTTACCTGTCTTTTTTGTTCCTTTATTTCCTGAAAGAAGTTTCTCGAGATCTGTCCAGTTCTCAATAACTGTACCGTCCACTACCTTTCCAAGATTTGTTTTGGGAGGAATGGTCACATTATTGTTATCCTCATCATTATTTGAACTAGACGGTGAAGAATCGTTGCTTTCTTCATTCTTTGTTTCAGCCGGTTTAGGATTGGTTTCAGGTGTTCCTTTCTTCTTTATGATCGTATAATCTGAAAATGCATTTGATCCGAAAGTAAGCAATCCGGTTGAAGAATTATATGTCGCATCAATTTCGGTAAGCTTTGTTCCATGCTTACGTACCACGCTATATGTTTCCCCTGGTGAAAGCTTATTTGCAACAGCAAGCGAAACCGTAGCTGGTGTAGTAAGATCAGTCATAGGATTGGTCCAGTAATTGCCTGAAGCTGAAAAATAATCTCCGGCACCTCCTTTGCTGATAACATTTGTCATCGTGATATCTACAGTCTCGACAGCTTCTACAAAGTCAGCACTGTCTGCACCCATAGCTGCTTCAATTTCATTATCTGTAGGATTTGCTTGACCACCCGTTACTCCTACTGCAACGTTACCGGTATTTATTGCTGCATCAGTTCCGCTTACGGAAAGACCTGTTACATTTGTGCTTGAAGCAACTTTTGTCTGAGCTGATGTTTTTGTGAAAGATCCCGCTAAATGGAAGTTTCCAGCCATAGTAACCTTAAACGTGCTCTGTTCAGCCTGTGCCTCGAGAGTATGTCCGTTAAGGCTGGCACTGGTCAGCTGATATCCTGCAGCCGGAACAAATTTCAGTGTAACGATATCTCCTCTTTTACACTGATAATATCCGCCGTTTTCATTATAATTGGAACCTACCCCGGGTTGAACTTCTACACCATTTCGTTCCAGTTTTACAAACTGAACAGTTCCGGTTCCTCTTTCAATATATGCATCTGACCATGCTCCGTTTTTCTCTGCAGGATCATGAGTCCAAAGTATAGTTACATCATCGCTGTCTGTTGCAGTTACGCTTACCGCATATGCTTCGGTCTTTTCAGAAACCGTTATTGTTGCAGTTTGTCCATCAGCAGATATAGTGCATGCCGTACCATCCACAGAGGCAGAAGTGATCTTGCTTCCAAAATATGCTCTGAGCACTAAATCATGATTTGTGGCAGATTCAACCTCTACGGAACCTGTATTGTTTTGAATGGTAGCCCTATTGGTATTATCTACCATGATCTCTTCCACACCTATATATGGCTGTGTCTGACCGCTCACATTAAATGTAAGCGTCACCGGATTATTTATTGGCTGGTTTCCACCGCCTCCGCCACTGGTGGATTCAAATCCAAAGCAAAGCTGATACTTATGATTTGCAGGTTCACTGAAAGTATAACTGTATAAGCCATTATTTCCATTTAGTTCATTAGGAGTTCCATCAACATAAATCTTAATTCCTCTATGATTATCTATCTGATATTCTGCATTTGCTTCAAGCTTGAAGTCTATACTCGAAGCCGCACTTACATCTACAGAAGTACTTAAATCAGTAACAGGAATATAATTCCCGTTTCCGTTAAGTCTGTATGATATGGTGCCCCCAGCAGAAGGTCCCTGATTTTGAAATGTCAAAGAGCCATTATTTGACGGTGGGTTTCCTCCTCCACCTGAAGCTACTCTTATTTCAAACTGAACTTCATAATGATGTGTAGGATCAAGATCAAAGACCTGGCCGTTTTCTCCCTGTACTCCTCCGGAATTGACTCCTCCTAATTCTGTATTTCCAGTATTGTCAGTCCCTTTATCGATTATTTTATAGTTTCCGACCTCAAAGCCTTGATTAACTGTCGCTTTTAACTTTAGATGTGCCGTTTCGCCTTCAGGAATGTTTACGCTTGCCTGATTAACAGCCGCTGTCAGATCACCATTCCCAAAAGCATACTGAAGACTTCCGCCTCCATCAGCGATAGCAATACTAAACGACAATTGCGTAGCCGCTGCATGAACATCAATATGATCCGTTGCTAACACAGTAGTAAAAAGAAGCAACATACTCAGTATTACTGCCCATACCTTTCTTAATTTCTTCATACTATTAAAACCTCCGATTCCTGTTTATATGCACACTTGCTTTACATAATTCGGAATAATTGTACTATTTCTAAACCCTTAAAATCTCGTTATTACCGCTTTGTCATTGCCATGGTGGCAATATTATATTTGTATTTATATGGAATTGTTTTAAACTTAAGATATGGAATTCTACGAACAATTATCAGATTATATGGAAGAATTGAATATATCCGTTCATGAAATGGCTTTAGCCTGTGATGTTTCAGATTCTGTAATTAGCCGTTACAAAAACGGAGCAAGGATACCTGACTCAAACAGCGATATACTTTCATCAATCTCAAGAGTCATAGCAGACAGATTCATACAGGAAAAAGAGTATCGAAACATCGATGCTCAATCATACGATGAGATATATGGCAGGCTCTTATCTCTGATTCCAAACGCAAATATCAATAAAGAATCTTTCCGTACAAAGTTGAATCTTCTCTTTGACACATTAAATATAAGCATTTCGGCTTATTCAAAGGCAGCCAACTATGATTCGTCGTTTATTTCCAGAATATGTAACGGTAAGCGATTCCCCTCAGATTACGATGCATTCTCGACATCTGTATCAGACTATATCGCATCTTTGTGCAGAAATTCGACCAGTTATAATAAACTGAGAGATATCATTCCTGCCTTGAAGGATTTATCTTCAAGCGAAAGCAACCTAAGCCATTCTTCTCTCACAGGTATGATAAAGTCATTTCTGCTAAGTGACGATTCCTTAGATAAAAACAGTTCATCAACCGAGATATTTGATTTTATCAACAAAATCAGCGACTTTGATCTTGAGGATTATGTCCGAACGATTCATTTTGACAAGCTTAAAGTGCCGACGTTTCCGCTGCATTTTCCTACAGCCAAAAGATACTTTGGTATACAAGGCACCAAGGCTGCGGAGCTGGATTTTTTAAAGGCAGCTGCTTTAGAACCGGCAAACAGAAATGTATATATGTATTCCCGTTTTCCAATGGAAGATATGATAGAAGATGTCTCTTTTTCCAAGAAGTGGATGTTCGGTCTGGCTGCGCTTCTCAAGAAAGGGCATACTCTGCATATGATACATAACCTCGACAGACCTTACAGAGAGATGATGGCAGGTCTGCAGAACTGGATCCCTCTTTATATGACGGGCCAGATCGTTCCGTATTATATTCCCGATGACAATGATGACATTTATTACAGTATCTTGCGTACATCAGACACCGTTGCTCTTTACGGGGACTGTGTAAGAGCAGATCTAAATACCGCCAGTCTGTATCTTACAAGATCTGCCTCTGAGCTTAAAATATATGAAAAAAGGAAGCAGCTTCTCTTTGAGCGTGCACTTCCTCTCATGGATATTTATACTGTTTACAATATAGATGAATTCTATAACTTTCTCAATGACAGATTATCCAGCGATTCCTACGAAAAGATACAGCGACTTCTAGACACTCCGCCTATACATGCTCTGACAAAAGACATGTTTATAAAAATTGCCACGCAAAATGATCTTTCAAAAAACGATCTGGAAAAGCTGCTCGGTTATTTAGCTAAACAAAAGGATTGTTGGAATGTCTCAACAAAGAAAAACCCCCTGACAGAGATCTTTCCGATTCTCTCTGAAGAGGAGTTTAAAATGCATCCGATAAATTTTTACATATCGGGTATACGTCTGACTTACAGCTATGATATGTATCTTGAGCATATAAAAATGACATATGAAAAGAGCCGCAGTAATACAAACTATTCTGTCAAGGAAAACAACCAATATCCCTTCAGGAATATTCTGCTCTCAGTAATAGACAGGGATCTGGCAATAGTATCGAAAAATGCCTCGCCTTCCATTCATTTTGTGATACATCATCCAATGCTTGTAAATGCTATCGCAGAATTCATGCCGATCATTTTTGAAGAGCCTTAAAATTCTTTACTGAGCAAGTAGCGCATTGTATATATCCCGCTTGGAAACACCGCGATCCTTTGCTACAAGTTTCATGGCTTCCTTGCGATCGATTCCCTGATCCTCATAGAGCTTCATATGTTCTTCAATAGACAGCTTAACAAAACCAAGCTGTCTTTCTTCATCCTTCTCCCTAAATGATTTGCCTTCTATAACAAGAACATACTCGCCTCTTGGCTCGTTTTCATCATAATATGACACTGCCTTAAAGATCGTTGTCGGCATTACAGATTCAAACTTCTTTGTGAGCTCCCTGCAAATAGTTATCCTTCTGTCGCCAAGCACTTCCTTAAGTTCTGCAAGAGTCCCCTTAAGATGATGAGGAGCTTCGTATAAGATGATGGTACGACTCTCATTTGTCAGTTCTTCAAGAATACGTCTGCGTTCCTTTTTCTCCGGAGGCAAAAATCCTTCAAAACAAAATCTCCTGGTAGAAAGTCCGGAAAGAGTAAGCGCAACGATCAATGCTGCGGGTCCGGGAAGTGATGTGACTGTTATATTCTCTTCCTGACACATCTTGACAAGCACTTCTCCTGGATCGGATATAGCTGGTGTTCCCGCATCGGTAATCAGTGCTATATTCTGGCCTTCCTTAAGCTTTCCTATGAGTGTCTTGGCCTTTTCGACCTTGTTAAACTCATGATAGCTTGTCATGGGGGTGTCTATATCAAAGTGATTTAAAAGCTTTATGCTGTTTCTTGTATCCTCGGCCGCGATAAGATCCGCATCCTTTAGAGTCTCTATGACTCTGGGAGACATATCACTTAAGTTTCCTATCGGTGTGGCACAGAGGTAAAGTACTCCTGACATCGTCAATCCTCATTAAACTATATCAACATCTGTTCTAAAAAATGTATAGCATCCGCAGTCTAGCAGTTTCTCATTATCATCCGTGATGTCTACATCAACTGTTACTATATGAGACCCTCCACGCCTTAGTCTTGCTTCGCAGTATATATACTCGGTCTTCCATGCAGGTTCCAGAAAATGAAGATTGCCTTCGATGGTAGTAACCGCCTTGCCGGACATGTTGGCAAGTGTTCCCGCTATGGTATCCGCAAGAGAATAAAGACTTCCTCCATGCATCGTCCCGTACGGATTCTGATACTTCTGATCAAACGGCATGCGGCCTTTCGCATGTTCCTCATCCACTTCCAACAGTTCGATATTTAACATCTTTATAAATTCACTTTCATCAAGAAAGCTCTTCACAGCCTGTGCAATCTTATCACTCATAGCCTGTTTTATATCTCCTTATCATTGGCACTGATATAGTCTCTGTCCCATAGCAGGATATTTAGCTTCTTTGCCATATCAACCGCCGGCTGGGTAAAATACTGATTGGTCATGACCACACCGACCATCCTGTCATAGTAATCCCTGCCCGCATAGATCTCCTCAACTGCTCTAACACCGATCGGCTTGTCATAGCATTTGCATTGAACTGCATAGCTTATCCCGTCTTTTTCGGCCAAGATATCAGCTCCGAAGTCACCGCTTCCCTTTGTCACTTCGACTTCAACAAATCCCATGCCTTCAAGAAGTTCGGCGCAGTAGTACTCAAAATCATGCCCCTCCATCTCATCCATGGGCAAGGGCCTGTTCTTTCTGATCTTTGCAACTGCTAAAACAATGAGCGCAATGATCAGCAAGACTGCTAATCCTATCAGATAGATGACATTATCGATCTTCAATATCCGTATACCTCATATATCTCGTCAGTATATACTCCCTGCTCCTTGTAAACAATGAGCGGTTTTTCAACGGTAAGCCTTGATCGTCCTCCTCTGTTGGCTTCGATCAGTACCATGTTTGGCTCCTTGTCAACAAATGGATAAACAAGTCTCATCCGTTTGGGTTCCAGCTTATACTTGCTTAAGCATGTCATTATCTCAGCCAGCCTGAAGGGTCTGTGTACCATAAAGAAATTGCCTCCCGGCTTAAGCAGAGCTGCTGCTGCTTTTACTACATCCTCAAGCGTGCATAAAACCTCATGTCTGGCTATTGCCTTCTCACTGTCTGGATTCTTTAAACCATGCTGTCCTATCATGTACGGCGGATTGGATGTTACCACATCCATTGTACTCTTTCCAAACAGCTCTACCGCCTGCTTGATATCGCCGGTCACAATTTCAATCTTTGATTCAAGATCATTTAAAGCGACGCTTCTTCTTGCCATGTCGGCACTCTCCTCTTGTATCTCAAGTCCGATCAGGTGAGAAGCCTCTGTCTTTGCCTCCATAAGTATCGGGATTATTCCTGTCCCGGTCCCTAGATCAATAACATGATCTCCCTTGTCTGCCCTAGCAAAGCCTGACAGCAAAACAGCATCCATACCAAAACAGAACCTGCAAGGGTCCTGGATTATCTTGTATCCATTACGCTGCAGGTCGTCTATTCTTTCATGTTCTTTTAATAAATCCTTAGTCATCTACACCCTGAGTCTTATCCTGTCTCTCAAGTTTCTCAAGCTCCTTCATCTCTTCTTTCGTCAGCTGGAGCTTTTCCTTATCCTTTTTGAATCTCTTCTTGAATCTTAAGTCTGACGCCTTGTACTCGTGGATCTCCTTTTCGTCATTTTCTTCAACTATGACCTTGACCAGCTCTCTGAGTACGTTTACGCTGTGAACCTCACCCTTAAGTCCGTCGGGAGTCGTTACATAATCTCCTACATTCGGAAGTCTCTTGTTGATCTCTTCGTATGTATCCTCCTCATGCTTCAAACAGCACATCAGTCGTCCGCATACACCGGATATCTTTGTAGGATTCAAACTCAGATTCTGTTCCTTGGCCATCTTTATAGAGACCGGGATAAAATCAGACTGATGTGTATGACAACATAGAGGTCTTCCGCATATTCCTATGCCGCCTCTTATCTTTGTCTCGTCTCTTACACCTATCTGTCTTAACTCGATACGAGTCTTGAATACGCTTGCCAGATCCTTTACAAGCTCTCTGAAATCCACTCTTCCGTCTGCCGTGAAATAGAATAATACCTTGTTGTTGTCAAAAGTGTACTCGGCATCTATCAGCTTCATCTCGAGTCCGTGCTTCTTTATCTTCTCGAGACATATCTTGAATGCATCCTTTTCCTTTTCCTTGTTCTTCTTTTCCTGCTCGTCATCCTTCTCAGTAGCTATACGAAGAACTGATTTAAGCGGTGCGACTACCTTTTCGTCCTCTACCTCCTTGACGTCTCCGACAACCGTTCCGTATTCGATCCCTCTGGCTGTTTCAACAATGACATGACTGCCCTTTTTTATGTCCAGATCAAGCGGATCGAAATAATAAACCTTACCGGCTGTCCTGAATCTTACACCTATTACTTTTTTCATCTATAAACCTCACAATTTCTTTATATTACAGATTTGAATTCTCTTTTATGGTCAGAAGCAAAAGCTCCATTGTCAGATCAAAGCTGACATTGGCAGAAAGCCTTGCCTTTGCCTTGTCGAGCGCCTTGAGTATTATCTCAAGACCTTCATAAGTACTTCTTGATGCAGTCTGTTTGATGAACTTTATCTCATCCCTGAAGATAAGATTGTTTGCATCCGCCGTTGCCTTGAACATTAAAGCATCCCTGTACCATATGGCCAGAATATCAAGATAGTCATTGATCTCCAGCTTGTATTCATTCATCTGCTTTATGGCAATGCTTATCTCATTGACGTTCATTTCATCTATATGCTTTAGCAGAGCGATAGCTTCAGTCTTTATCTTGTCAAACTCCTCGCTGCTTGCAAGTATCTTGGCCTTGCCCAGATTTCCTCTTGCAAATGCTGCGCATACTTCTGCCTTGTAGTCCGGAACCTGAACATACTCCATCAGGAATTCCTTGACCTTTTCATCATCAACCGGCTTCATGTTAAGAACTACGCATCTGCTGAGGATCGTCGGAAGCAGTGCATCGACATTTGTTGTAAGTATGATGATGACTGCATACTCTGGCGGCTCCTCAAGAGTCTTAAGCAAAGCGTTCTGTGCCTGAACGTTCATCTTTTCCGCTTCGTTGATTATATATATCTTTCTGTCACAGGCATATGGCTTTATAACGATATCACTGTTTATCTGCTCTCTTATGTCATCAACAGTTATAACGTTTGGCTTCTCATGCGTAAGATGTATTATGTCTGGCTGATTGCCGCTCAAAGCCTGCTTGCAGGCATGACACTCATTGCACGGGTCTATATCGCCTTTCTCACACTGGATCGCCATCGCAAATATCTTTGCTATGAACTCCTTGCCGCTGTAGCGTTCACCGTTGATGATGTAAGCGTGTGAAATATTGCCTGTTTTCAGAGCATTCATAAGATGCTCTTTTATCATATCCTGTCCGATGATATCCGAAAATTTAGGCATACTCTTCTTCCTTCTCTTTTCTTGAATCTATAAACCGCTGACCTTTACGTAAGTATATCCAAAAGCAGACCTCGTATCTCTCCTATCTTGCCAAGGATCGCCAGATTGTCTTTCTCATCCTTCATCAGTTCCTTGGCCAGCTCATCGAGATTTTCATCCACTAATCTTATTATACCATATACTCTGTGTCTTCCGCGTCTGTCTAAGAAATTCTCTCTGGAAAATTCATGTGAACGGCTGACTATCTCGTTCATGAAATCCTTTATCAAACTGCGGTATCTTTTCATGTCCTTGATGTCTCTGTGCTTTGACAGCTTGTCACCCTGCATGGTGATCTCTTCCATCATGGAGGTAAGTCTCTCCTGAAGCCCGGCTTCCTCGATATGACTTGCAAGTGTGAACTTAAAATCTCCGTTTACCTGGTTTTGCGCTGCCGGCTGCTCGATCTGCTGAGCAGGCATCACGGAACTGACTTTAATATCCATACGATCCCTCCTTTTTAGAAATCGCTCATGAATGTTACAGGTTTTTCTTGATATAGGAAATGATATTCTTTAGACACTCATCGAGATTCTCGTTTGAAAACCGTGTTTCTATGCCGCATTCTTTGAGTTTCTCATTTCCAAAATCCTCTGCATCGGCAAGAAATCTTCTGCACATCTCCTCGTATTTGGGAGTCTCCTGCTTGCGCTCTCTGTTAAGAGCTCTCTGAAGTCTGACACCATCGTCTACATCTATTAATATCGGATAAACTCTTGACTCTCCAAAGTATTTTTTTGTAGCTGTATATGATTCGGGAGTCCCTATGATGAGATAATCATTTTTGTTAAGATCGATATTCTCATCTGCAATGGTAAAATACTTCCATTCTCCGTAAAACGTATCATATGTCCTGTGCTCTATTACCTTGCCTTCACCGAGCAGTTTTTCAAATCCGGCATTGTCCGTGAAATGATACTGAACCCCTTCTTTCTCGCCCTCTCTTATCGGTCTGGTCGTATAAGGTACTATCTTGCTAAGATGAATGGAAGGATCCTTCATCAGCTTTTTGTAAACAGTATCTTTTCCGGAGGAACTCTTCCCCATTAAATAAAAAATCTTTCCCATAAAAAACCTAATCTATAAACCTCTTATCCTTAATCCTGCCGCCTCGTACTTATTAAGCGTATCGATTATGCTCTCATCTATTACTTCACCCGTGACGGCTATCGGGATCCCTGGCGGATAAATATATATATTATTCTGCGCCTTTGTGTGTAACAGACCCGCAAATCTTTCAAAGCTTACCTGCTCGTCCTTGCTGTCTAAAAGAGTCGAATCTATCTTTAGCAGTGCATCCGCAAATCTTTCAAATCCTTCCTTGCTGTCATTGCAGGTTACTATGGCAACTATGTACTCAGCCGATTCCATCTCTATCTGAATGTGATATTCATTTAACAGCATCTCTGCCAGTCTGGTTGCGTAAATAGAACTTTCTGCTGTTGATATGACTATCTTGCACGGATCGTCTGTCTCAATATATTTAAGATGCTTTAAATCTTCCATGCGTTTAGTAAACGCATCTCTGCATGTAAAAAAGTCTTCCCAGAGCTTGCTCCCGCTCTCCCTTATTTTGCTTAAGCATGAATCGATACTGCTCATCAGCAGATAGGATGGAGAGCTTGTCTGAAACATCTGAAGGTAGTCTATCACCTTCTCATAATACTCATCATTTACATGCAAAAGTCCGGTCTGCGTCAGTGTCGGTAGAGTCTTATGCGTACTCATTATGACTATATCAGCCGCTCCTACTGCGCTTTTGGGAAATCTCTCATGAAAACCGAAATGAGCACCGTGAGCCTCATCAACGATGAGTGCTGTCTTGTGTTCGTGGCAGATATGTGCGATCTTCTCAATATCACTTACCCTTCCCTCATAGGTCGGAGAAGTGATGATCACTGCGTCAAAATCTGCACCCTTAAGCTTATCTTCTACCTCTTTGGGATCGATGGATTCAAACATCCCGTCTGTCTGAGACGGGAATATATACTCTGCCTTTAACTCTCTTAAAGCTGCTGCATGATATACTGATTTATGACAGTTTCTGGCGATCAGTATCCTGCCATTTGGCTTTGTTGCTGCAAAGACAGATGCAAGTATACCGACAGTGCTTCCGTTTACTAAAAACACAGTATGTTCTGCTTTGTAAAGCTCTGCCGCCCTTTTAAGAGCATCCTTTATAAATCCTTCGGGTTCATACAGATCGTCATAACCAGGAATCTCGGTTATATCTATCTCAAGAGCATCTTTGATCTGTCCGAAACCTTCCTGTCTCTTATGCCCCGGCATATGCATGGGATATATGTCACTGTCATACAGCTTTTTTAATTCATCATACATATCTTACCAATAACTAACCACAGGGAATCCCGCTTCAACCTGCTCATATATCTGTTTTGCCACCGAAAGCGGAAGATTTATGCATCCATGCGAACCCGCGCTCTTATATATGGTCCCTCCGAATTTGTTTCTCCATGTAGCATCGTGCATGCCGACACCGCCTCTGTACGGCATCCAGTAATATACGAACGATGCATATCCGGGACCTCTTAATACCACGCTCTGAGCCTTGTAGGTCACACCGTATACTCCGTCCGGAGTCTTGTGACCGGCTGAAACATTTCCCGATACAAGGTCAGTGTCAAGAAACAGCTTGCCGTCCTTGTACAGATAAAGGTGCTGATCTGAAAGATCTATCTCAACATAGGAACCTCCTATGTCATCCGATCCCTTTGCATAGGCTTCATGCAGATGAGCCGGCTCCTTAATCTGCTCGCCGCCTTTTTCAAGACAGGCCATAAGTTCATTAACCTCTGTATCCACATCGGTAAGCCAGCCGTAGTCGCCTCTCTTGATATTTTTTATATCACCGCTGTGAGTCCTAAAACGAAGCTCCTTGTTGTAAGTGTCATAATAGCCCGCACATCTTTCAACATAACGTCTTACCATAGCTTCATCTATGCTCACCGTATTGTCCTTAATCGTGATCCAGTCCTTGATGACAGATGAATCTATCACATCCCAGTTTCCGTACCAGTCATAGGTTATCTTGGTATTTAAGATACTGTTTGCTCTGTCTCTTTCCTTTACAAGCTTTGCATTGTCAACCGACATGAGAGGATGCTTGTAGCAGTCCTTTTCATCAAGGTTTACTACGATGCGATCGATCCCCGCAGGGATATCACTCAGAGCCTCCTTAACTGCTTTGACGGTATTCTTTGTTTCTAAAATATTTCCAAGGTCACCCTCTAGGATCTCAAACTGTTTTGTCTTTGAATTGTACTCACTTAAGAATGCGTTCTGCGGTTCCTTAAGCTTAGATCTGTCATTCATGTCAGATGAATCGATGATGTCCTTAAGAACTTCTTCATCTACTGTGACATGCACTGTTACGTCTATGACATTGCTGTGAAGATTCTTATTGATCCAGCCTATTCCGCTTAAAATGTTTCCGTTATAGCGCTCAAGATTGCCAAGATCATAATCGATCGAAGAAATGATAGCCTTTGAATCGATATCAAGACTTGCATCTCCCCTGCCGTTTAGCTGCACTATAAAATCGGGCTTTTCGTTTGGATATTCGCTGTATACTGAATTCTTGGATTTAAAACTGAAATCTTTTTTGCCTATATATGTGCCGTACGTATAGTGAGACGCAAAAAAAGCCATTCCGGCAACATATGCTGCGGCAAGTATCAAAAGAAATACTGCCAGAAAAGATACTACCTTCTTCCACTTCATCTTACTCTGTAACCACCGGTGATCAAGTCTATGCGCAAAAGGGCGCACATAGTAATAATATCATAAAACTACTGCTTTTTATACACTATCTCACGCTGAATATAAAAACTGAGAACAAACAGCAGACAGTCGACAGGGATCTTTACCGCAACCTCGATAAGTGACGGGAATAATCTGTGTCCCAAGCTTACCAGTGTTCCGCTTAAAAGCATGATAACAACGGCAAGAACTGCATACTTGACAGCAGCAGCGGCCTTGCTCCCTTTTCCGTGGAAGACGACTTTGTAGTTGATAAGAAAATTGTAGACTGCCGATATGATACGGGCAGCTATTGTTGATATCATTATATAGTCAAATGGTTTTACCCTTTTTCTTGTGATCGCACAGAAGATACTGAACAGTACCATGTCCACCACACTCGATGAAAGTGATGACATGAGGAACTTAAAGAATACTACGTATATCTTGAATGAATCCTTTATGGGATTGAAATGACTTGATCTGTTATCTTCAAGGTAGATCGTCTCTATGGGAACTTCCTTTATTTCTACTGAGTTCTCCTTTGCCAAAAGCAGCATATTGGTCTCAAACTCGAACCTCTCTCCGTTTTCTGTCAAAAGATCCTTCATGAAATCAACGGATATCCCTCTAAGCCCCGTCTGGGTATCGCTTATAGAGATACCTGTAAGAAGCTTCATCACACGGCTTGTCGTCTTGTTTCCAAACACTGACCTTGCGGGTATCCCGTCTTTGTTAAAATCCCGTACTCCGAGTATGAGTGCATGAGGATTATCAAGCAGTGCCTCCTTGCATTTTTGAATGTCTTCAACTCTGTGCTGCCCGTCCGAATCGGCCGTGACAACACCCACTAAGCCGTCATATTCAGTGATACAGTAATTAAAGGCAGTCTTTAAGCCTCTGCCTTTTCCCATATTTACAGCATGTGTAAGGATTGTTGCTCCAAGATCGCTTACCTTTTCAAATATGCTGCCATAGACTATCTGATCTGAACCGTCATCGACTATGATTATCGGTTCAAGGTTAGCCTGATTTAGTTTTTCGACCAATCCTATGAGTTTTTCATCCGGCTCATATGCCGGTATTACCACAGGTACTACTCTGTTTTCCAATATATAATCTCCAGTTTATTCAACACTTAGCTTTATATCATTACCGTCTTTTGATATACGGTATACGGTTGCGGATCGGTATTCCTCACCGTCTTTCATCAACGGCTTAAAGAGTTCATCCGCGATCCCTTCATCATCCTCTACATACAGATACATTGCATGGCTCATATCCAGTCGTTCGCTTATAGTCTCAGGCGTGTCATCCTCAATCAAAAATCCGCCGTATACCATGGCGACAGGACTGGCCTGTCTGCTTATATATGCATCATGGACCCAGTGAAACTCATGCCCGTCACGAATTACAAGTACTCTTTTTCCCCAGTAATCACTGCTCGATACGGCATCCAGTATCATGCGACCGTCATCACCTACCATGTCATCGATAACAGCTCTGTTTTCATCAAGGTCTGCCCTGTATCCGTAAAGATATCCATACCATCCGCTGTAATCTGCTGTAAGAAGTATGCATAAGATAACTATGATCGCTGTGTATGTTCCTGTTTTAAGATATTCTTTTGACTTTTGTCTGTCAAACAGTATTTCTATAAGAAGCATCATGCTTCCCAAAGTGTACGGACATCCGTATCTTGCGATCGATACAGCCATCGCATACGCATCCAGATACTGATCCTCGGTCTGAAAGATGGATATGTGAGCAAGAAATATCACTCCATATGTCACAAGAGCAGTCGCTATCAAAAATATGACCATCTTTTTAAGCTCTTTGTGATCAAGAAGCTTTTTATAACCTATGATGATCAGCACTGCAAACAGTATGATCACCGCTGCCAGAGTGGACGGATCAAAAGTAATGTTTTTATCCACATGCATGGGTATCTTTGCAAATCCACTGAAAAAGTATCCCATTTTGTCGACTGCATTGTCGGGAACGCTGTAATCGCCCGCAGCCATCTTTATACCTGCTCCGGTAAGCTTTGCGACTCTTCTGTTGACAAGACAGAACAAAAGCCAGCTTATATAAAATGAACCGCTTACAGCGATCGATGCGAGTATGCCTTTTTGCTTCTTTGCAAATACAAAATAGAATATGAGTGCAAATAACGCCCATTCGATACCAACGGATTTTGTGAGCAGAAGAATTGCCGTATATACTCCTATCCTTGCATAATAAAAGACCGGATCGTGCCCCTGCTGCTGCCATATGGCCAAAAGAAGCGCTCCGTATATGATGCCCATCGTTATATCAGAAGGAGTTCCGTAAAATATGATTCCGTTAAAGACTCCCGGAAGCATCAGGACTGCTAAGAAGAACGCTACCTTCATAGCACAGTCAAGCAGTTTTTTATCAAACAGCTTCACTTTGTCTATACATGCCGCCAGAGGCAACAAAAATATAGCATTTAATATAAAATACCCTGCAAACTGATAGCTTTCATTGTACGTATTCGGACTTAACTGCAAAAGGATCCATTTGAATATGGTAGGAACCGGGGGATAATCGCCGAATTCCGGTGATACGTTTCCGTATTTGCCCGCAAACCCGTTCATAAAAAACATCTGCCTTGCATCCGATGACCAGAAGTTTATATCATCCCACCATGTGAACATCTGATTTGATGTAAGAAATGTAACTATCACACAGACTGCGATAAAAGCAAAGAATACGGGGTCATTCAAAGTCTTTGCTATCTCGCCGAATGCTTTCCTTCTTATCGCATTTGCTGTTTCTATAAGAATATATACCGCACACAGGATGCTTATCAGTTTCATACCCTTAAAAAACGCCAGGAGATAAAGTGTAAGGATCAGTATGGCAGTAGAAAATGCTATGGTATCCAGCAGATTCTCTTTATATCTGTTTGCCAGTCTGACAGATAACAGACAGACTGCAATAAAAACAAATAAAATCAAGACTAATACTCCTCTTAGATGTTATACTAACTAATATAACACAAATCCGAATCATGTTGGAGAAGGGAAAAGTATGGAACGATCAAAAGTGTATTTTACTGATTTCAGAACTGTTTTGGGAGTCAGCCTGACAGCCAAGCTTCAAAAGCTCATAAAAATGGCAGGCATAGGGTCAATCGATATGGACGGAAAGTTTGTTGCCATCAAGATGCATTTCGGGGAGCTTGGCAATCTTGCTTATCTGCGCCCCAATTACGCAAAAGCTGTAGCAGATGTGATAAAGCAAGGAAACGGCCTTCCTTTCCTCACAGACTGCAATACTCTTTATCCGGGCAGCCGCAAGCATGCACTTGAGCATCTTGACTGTGCAAATATAAACGGATTCAACACAATCACTACCGGATGTCAGATAATAATCGCCGACGGCCTTCGCGGCACGGATGATATCGCAGTTCCCGTTCCGAACGGAGTCTACTGCAAGGAAGCCTATATCGGCCGTGCTGTCATGGATGCGGATATCATTGTAAGTCTAAACCACTTCAAAGGTCATGAACAGGCCGGCTTCGGCGGTGCGATCAAAAACATCGGTATGGGGTGCGGCAGCCGTGCAGGCAAGATGCAGCAGCATAACAGCGGTCACCCTCATGTGATAAAAGATCTTTGTAAAGGCTGCAGACGCTGTGCGAAGGAGTGCGGTTCCGATGCCATCATATATAGTGACAACAAGGCATTTATCGATCCCGATAAATGCAAGGGATGCGGACGCTGCATAGGAGCATGTGCATTTGATGCTATTGAAAATGACAACTGGGATGCACCTCAGATGTTAGGAAGACGTATGGCTGAATATACCGCTGCAGTCATAAGCGGCAGACCAAACTTCCATATCAGTCTTATTACGGATGTATCACCAAACTGCGACTGTCATGGAGAAAATGATGCACCTATTCTTCCTGATATAGGAATGCTGGCTTCCTTTGATCCCGTTGCCCTGGATCAGGCCTGTGTGGATCTTTGTCAGAAGGCTGAGCCTATCCGTAACAGCCAGCTTGGCGACAATATGGCAAGTGAGCATTTCCATGATCACGGTGACGTATGGCATAACAGCAATCCCAATGTCTCGTGGGCCGAAACTCTCGAACATGCTCAAAAGATCGGCATAGGAAGCAGAGAATATGAACTTATAACAATGAAATAGCATTTGCTGGGCATGTAGAAATACATGCCTTTTTTGCGCCCAAAAATAATTGTTGACAAATTTTTAAACTGGTTTATAATTTAAACCATGTAACAGTTATCGGTTCACATGAAAGGGAAAGACCATGAACACAGCAGCAAATGAAGCAATAGAAAACATCAATATCATTAAGAATACTATGGATGAATCCAGGATAAGCTATACGGGACTTTACAAGCTCTGCATCGTTTTTGGCACATGCAACATTGTCCTGACACTTGCATCGTACCTGTCAGTGCTTCTTGTATTCAACACATTTATTACATCGAGCTTTCTTACTGTCACTACTGTCCTTATACGTATTTCATCCTTTGCAGTTCCGCTGATCGCTTATGTTTTGATCTGTAAAAAAGAGAAAAGCTACAATAACAGATTCTATCTGAGCATAATCGACACATGGGCAGCGATATCGATCCTTATACCTGTATTTCGCATAATCATTAACCTGATCCAGTATTATATGATAAGTAACGGTCTGCTGCCGCAGACTGACCCCGCCCAGATGGTCCTGATAAATTCCGAAGACCTTTCTGCCGCAGTATTGTTCTTAATGATCATCATCATTTACTCAAATATATCAAGAAATTTCTATATTAAGATCATTGGTCTGATCATCCTGTTTATTCAGATGTTTCTTTCAATGATCGAACCGTCCTTTTTGCCGGGCACAGCTGACTATTCTGCCTTGATAAAATTTCCCGGCTTTGAAGTGTACACGACACTTTCGAGCATATTTGCTTTCCTTGTATTCGGTATAGGTTATATAATCATTGGTGTACTCATTAAGAAGAAAGTAGAAGCATCTACGGGTAAAGAATCATGAACATGAATGAGATCCCGGAGGCACTCTGCCAGAAGCTAAGGATCAAGATAATCAGCTGTCTGGTTTCTTCTTCCAAGACCTTCAACGAGTTGCTTACTCTGACCCAGACAACAAAGGGCAATCTCAGCGTACAGCTGATGAAGCTGGAAGAATGGCACTATATCACCTCCGATAAAGTAATAGAGAACAAAAAATCCAAATCGACATATACCCTGACCGATCACGGAATGACACAGTTTGAGGAATACGTGGCTTTACTTAAGCAGATAATAGAAGAAAATGAAGGATAATATGCTCACATACTATATGCCTATAACAACTTCACATTTCGGAGAAAGAGAACAGGATCTTTTACGATTTGTCTCCGATGAGCGAAAAGCTGCTGTTAATCGAGTAAGATTTGATGATTCCAAACTGCTTACGCTCTATTCTGCCCTCCTTGCCAGATATGCCATCTGCGAACTGACCCGTCTTGATAACGATCTTCTGACATTTTCAAAGTCTGAACACGGGAAGCCTTTTCTTTCGGATTACGAAAATATTGATTTCAACATTTCCCACACTAAGGGCATGATCCTTTGCAGCGTGACAGATACAGGAAAAGTAGGAGTCGATGTTGAACATATCAGACCTCTTAAATACAATATCATGAAGCGATGCTTCCATACTGATGAGATCAATTTTGTTGAGAGCAACAATGATGATAAGCATTTCTTTGAGATATGGACAAAAAAAGAAGCCTATACCAAATATCTTGGTACAGGCTTAGCCTTTGATATAACAAAGGTAAACATGCTTTCAAAAGAGCATGACGATAAGCTTTTTTGCTTTGAGGATAACGGATATGTATTTTCCATTTACTGCGACTTAAAAGAAAAAGTCAAGCCATGCGCTGTTTCTGCTGATCACATTGTAAGTTCATTTGTGAATTGATCCATTCCATAAAGACCGCTCTTTTTGAGCAGTCTTATCATTTGTGGATCATTTATATCCGATATCAGTCAGTATCCTGTCGATCACTTTTGCATTCCTTAAAGAAAACTCAGCTGAAACATGCGGTTTTTCACCCTTTTCTATGCATCTTCCAAGCTGCTCTACCTCCAGGGCATAATTCTGTCTTGCCAAAACACTTCTTGTTGTGATCTTTCCCTGTGATTCTATTGTATAACTGAGTTCACCAGACTGATTATACTCGACATCTGATCTTATTATTCCCTTGCTTCCGTGTATGTAAAGCCTGTCCATACGTCCGTTGGTGCCTTTTCCGAGTACCATTCCGACATTCCATGAGGCTCGTATGCCGTTTTCAAATGCCATTATGCCGCTTGAAAATGTATCCACACCATTTTCATTAAACTGAGCGCATGCCTTTACAAAGGTCGGTTCACTGTCGATCAAAGAAAGGATCATAGTCGTACAGTAGCATCCAAGATCATAGATCGCGCCACCGCCAAGTTCCTTATGGATCCTTATATCCTCTTCATATCCCTGTGTGACAAATGCGGTATCGATATAGAATATATCGCCGATGATACCGCTGTTAATATCATCCTTAAGTGACTGTACATACGGACTGTGAAGATATGCGAATGCTTCCATTAAAAAGACATTGTTCTCTTCGGCCGTTTTATACATCAGTCTTGCTTCATCAACACTTAATGCCATCGGCTTCTCACACAGAACATGCTTGCCTGCTTTCAAGGCCTTGATCACCCATTCACAGTGAAGACTGTTTGGCAGCGGTATATATACTGCCTTTACTTCGCTGTCTGCAAGAAGCGCCTCATAGCCGACATATGCTTTCTTGAATCCAAATGTAGTTTTAAAGCTTTCCGCCTTTGCTTCGTTTCTTACGGCTATTGCATACAGTTCACAGTTATCTGCCTTAAGCATTCCGGGAATCGTGCATCCCTTTGCGATATCTGCAGTCCCCAGTACACCCCATTTGATACTCATAGACATTCCTCCATTAGATCTTTTTCTTCGACTCTTCCAGTGCATCTATTACCCTGTCACACCATTCATCAAACTCCTTGTCCTCGATCTGACACTCGGGATGAGACAGGACATAATCAAGAGCTATCCTTACACCTGTATCAAAGCTTATATTCGTCTTCATATCGGGAACGATTCTCTTTAGCTTGCTGTTATCAAATACTACAGAAACCGATTTATCCCCTGTAAGGCTTCCTTCAAAATCAAATCCGTACTTATCACCCGCTGCACTCAGATAATCCGATGATACATGATATGCATTAAGCTTTACGTTAAGCGCCTTGGCGATCGTCTCATATATCTGATTCCATGAAAGAGTCTCATCTCCTGTTATCTGGAATGCTTCACCGATGGCATGAGAATTGCCCATAAGCCCTGTATAGCCTATCGCAAAATCACTGTTAAATGTCACCGTCCATAGAGATGTACCGTCTCCCTGTATGATCACAGGCTTTCCTTCCATCATTCTCTTTATAACCTGATAGAATCCTTTTTTGCCATGAACTCCGAGCGGAACATTTCTCTCATCATAAGTGTGACTGGGTCTTACTATCGTTACCGGGAAGCCTTCTTCTCTGTATTTCTTCATGAGAAACTCCTCGCAGGCTATCTTGTTTCTTGAATATTCCCAGTGCGGATTTGCGAGTGTCGTTCCTTCGGTTATCACATAGCTGGCTGCAGGCTTGTTGTAGGCAGATGCTGAACTGATATAGATGTACTGATCTGTCTTATCCTTAAACAGGCGATAGTCACACTCAACCTGATCAACGCTAAATCCTATAAACTCGTTTACTACATCAAAATGCATGCCATCAAGCTTTTTTCTGACATCTCCTTCATCGGATATATCCGCCGTGATCAGATTTACATTCTGAGGCACTGCATCTGATCTGTTACCGCGGTTTAAGATCCACACTTCCCATAAGGGATCTTTTGAAAGTCTTCTTACTATAGCGGTACTTATTGTTCCCGTACCGCCTATAAACAATGCTTTTCTTTTCTTATCCATCTTATTCACCCATACACCTTAAACCATCATCTCATAGATCTTTGTACAGTCTTCTTCATTTAAGGTTACGAATCCGGATATGGTACCGTCTCTTCCGTCACCTCTGCACAGTACATTGACAAGTTTCGGGATATCCTCTTTCTTTGCTCCGAGTTCTTCAAAGTTCTTTGGCATTCCGATAGATATCAAGAATTTCTGAAATGCTTCGATCCCTTCAAGAGCTGTCCTTTCCGGATGATCAAAATCCATCTCGCAGCCCCATACTCTTACAGCCACTTTGGCAAATCTCATGATATCGTGATTCATCACATATTTGAATACCGCAGGCATTGTTACGGCAAGGCCTGCTCCGTGAGCACAGTCATAAAGAGCAGAAAGCTCGTGCTCTATGTTATGGCTGTTCCAGTCCTGGCTCCTTCCGACTCCGCATGAATGGTTATGAGCCATCATTCCTGCCCACATGATATTTGCTCGGGCTTCATAGTCATCAGGATCCTCTATCACTCTTTTTCCTTCATACTTCATTGTAAGGAGCAGCGCTTCGATTAGTCTGTCTGTTACTTCAACATCTTTTGAATTTGTAAGATATCTCTCATAAAGATGAGCCATTATATCAGTTATTCCTGCTGCTGTCTGATAAGGCGGCAGAGTCTGCGTGAGTGCAGGATTAAGGATTGAGAACTTGGGTCTTATAGCATTACCGCTCGCGCCCCTTTTGAACATCCCTTCCTCTTTGGTGATGACTGAATCCGGGCTGCCTTCACTGCCTGCTGCGGAAATGGTAAGGATCGTACCCACGGGGAGTGCTTCCTCTATATATTTTCCGCTGTAGAAATCCCAGAAATCTCCGTCATATAATACACCTGCCGCTATAGCCTTTGAAGAGTCTATTGTGCTTCCTCCTCCGACAGCCAGTATGAAATCAACGCCTTCTTTTTTACAAAGATCTATTCCTTCATAAACAAGTCCGCTCCTGGGGTTTGGCTTAACCCCTCCGAGCTCCACATATTTGAGGCCTTCCTTTTCAAGAGACTTCTTTACTCTGTCAAGCAGTCCCGAACGCTTGGCACTGCTTCCGCCATAGTGAATGAGAACCTTGCTTCCGCCGAATCTTTTTACATATGCTCCGGCTTCATTCTCCGTATCTTTTCCAAATGCAAAAAAAGTTGGTGAATAAAAAGCAAAATTTTCCATGCAACCTCCTTAATATCATAAAACAACTGCTGTAATATCATGATAAATGCTTGCAGCTTACAATAACAGAAGATTATTATTGTATTTTGACCGTTTTTTGCTATAGTGAGATTATGAACAGAAATGCTAAAGAAGAACTGAATTTTCCTTATATAAGAGATATTTCCTTTACCGAGAGCAATGCTCCTTCATATTTTCCGCCCCACTGGCACAATGCTGCGGAATTCTCCGTTATACTAAAGGACGGATGCAGATACAGAATAGGTGATACCGTATATGATCTTAATGAGGGAGACCTTCTTTTTGTGTGGCCCAGAGAACTTCATGAAGTCATAAACCTGCCCTCAAAAGGCAGCGTATTTGTTCAGTTTTCATCAAGTATTCTGGAAAACAACAGAGATCTTGTGTCTGCTTCAAGGTTTCTTAGCAGTTTTCATGTTATTTACGCAAAAAAAGAGCCCCTTTTGGCTCATGAATTAAAAGATATCATATATGAATTAAAGGACATTTATGACAAAAATCCGTATTTTCCGGAAACAAAATGCAAACTCTGCATTTACAGGATCCTTCTGCTGATAGGAGAATATGTAATGCAGGAGAAAAAGGACAGTTTAAGCTCATCAAGCTATTCCGAAGCATCCTGGGAATATGTCCGCTCTGCCTGCAGTTACATAGCGGATCACTCAACAGAGGATATATCCCAGTCGCACGTATCAAAAGTCATCGGTCTGAGTCCTTACTATTTTTCAAAGCTGTTTAAGGAATACACACAGATGTCTTTTCCTGAATACATATCCCGTATCAGGGTACAGAATGCCGTTACCCTGCTTTCAGATAATAAGCTGTCTGTCACTGACTGCGCCTTCCTGTCAGGTTTTCAGTCAACCACGACATTTAACAAGGTATTCCTTAAACTCATCGGATGCACCCCGAGAGAATTCAGAAAGCTGCATCGATGAGAGCTAAAACTCCATGACAAGTCCGACTCTAAGCTGATCTACCTTATCCTTGAGTATCTCTTTCATGATAGCGTATGCCCTGTCCTTTGTGCAGTGACCTGTACATACATAATCTATCCCTGTTTTTTTGATCTCTTCGGATATCCTTTTTACTTCCTCATCAGACTTGTTGAACAGATGCAGACCTCCGATCAGACCATATACATGCCTGTCAGGAAATGTACTCTTTACTTCGTTGATGATATTGACTGCACCTCCGTGCGAGCAGCTGTTGATTATGACAAGTCCTTTTTGAGTATCTAAAACAAGACTCTGTTCATGGGAGAAATCATCAAACACCCATCCCTTGCCGGTGCGCCTTAGCATACGTTCACGTTTTCCTATCATATCAAGCCCCGGTGTCTTATGAGGGATAAGATATACACCCTCACATAGCTTGTGATCGCCCGATACCATCTCGATTCTGTCAGGATAATCTTTAAGCAAATGTTTTGGTATGCCTATATATTTTTTAAAGATACGCTTCTTTTTGTAGCAATTCTCTCCGGTGTTCTCTCTCAGATAGAACTTAGCCTTTTCATTTTCCTTAAAGAATCGCGGTATTCCATTCGCATGATCATAATGAGCATGACTGAGCACACCATAATCTATATCTTTGATATCAAATCCGAGCTTTTTTAGGTTTTCTGCAAAAAGATCCGTGCTTCCCGCGTCAACAAGGATCTTTTTATCATTATGCTGGACAAGGATGGACAACCCCCATTCTCCGCAAAGATCCTCGCTTGAAATGTTATCTACTATTACTGTCAGTTTTGCCTTATTCATACATCTTTGATACTTTCCTGAAACGACTTGAGCTTATCTGTCAGATTTCTGGCATTTTTAAGATCAAGCCTGTACATTATGAATTCTACACCAATATAAACTATAGCTATGCTGACTGCAACAGATAATGCAATGATCACAAGCTCCCCCGTCATCTTCTTTCCGCCAAACATAAACAGCTCGATGATGGCAACGACCAAAATACAATGGATCATCTCTCTTATGATCGCCTGTTTTACGGTCAGTTCCTTTTTCGAATACATGAAAAAAGCGGGGATCGTTGCCAAAAAGCCGTAGATCAGAGGATATAAGAAAGCTTCATATCCAAATCTCTGATCAGGTCTGAATATCGAACCGCAGACGAACATAGCAACATTTATCAGCACGGTACTTACAAAAAAACTCTTTAATATATCCTGGATCCTGTCTTTCATCTGCTCAGTTTCTCCTTGAACTCAGGTACATACTTACGTGATATAATGACATCCTCTCCGTTTTTGAGATGACACAGATATCTTCCGTTTAATGCCGGCTTGACACATTCGATCTTTAAAAGATTTACGATCACTGATTTCGAGATACGAATAAATCGGCGCTCATTTAGTATCTCTTCGAGCTCGTACAGCTTATGCGATGTTTCATAGCAGTCGTCGCTAAGATATATAAATGTTCTGTCATCAACAGATTCCACATAGAAGATATCCACTATGGGTATGTTATATTTCATTTCACCGTTTTTGACATCGATACTGCCCTGACGCGATTTAATGAAATTAACGATCTCCTTAACATTGGAATCAACCTTATGGCATCCGATCTTTATGTATTCTTTTTTATCGTATCCGATCTCGCAAATCTCAATTTCCATATCAGTACTTTTCGCTTATTTTAAACTCTCCGGTCTCCTTAAGGAAGCAGTCAAAGAATTCAACAACTATCTCATTTACTTTATCTATACATACTTTTGGATCTACACTCCCAGTACCGAGACTCTTTGCAAGCATAGGTGAAAACAAGGGAAGATCTGTAAAATTCATATGTCCGCTGCCTTCAAAGTATGTCGTATATCCATTCCTTGCATTATCCATTATAACATTATTGATATATGTATATCCCGATTTTTTAGCTTCGATCGACTGATCATGATGATTCTCATTCTCCACGTTAAGTATCGGTGTCAGATATGCCTCATCATTATATATAACATGTCCGTCCTTTATATCGATCTCTTCACCAAGCATTGTTCCGTCAAGATCGATAACAGCGTCTACATCATCTCTTCTTGCAACAGTCACCGCTGTGGCTCCTCCAAGAGAATGTCCCATGAGACCTATCTTTTCCGCATCTATCATATCTAAGATGCATCCTATCTTTTCAGGATTGTTTTCATCATAAAACCATGATGAGTCAGGTGACTGATTTACTGCTGTCTTTACGGTATCTATCACAAAATTAACATCATCTATCCTAAGTTTCATCCATTTGTTAGTTTCCGGATAAATCTCTTCATCTGACAGATCGCTGTTTTGAATATACAATACGCTCTGTATGAACTGAGGATCTACCGTTACTATCTTTCCTGTTGAGTCCTTTGTAAAGAATGAGTGATAGGGATGATCCAGACTTATCACCACGTATCCGTGACTGGCAAGCTCCATATATGTTGAAGTGTTGCTCTGATAGTAACCGAATGCTCCGTGAGAAAATATAACAAGCGGCAATGAATGCTTGGTTATCTTATCTGTATCGGCAGGATAATAGAAATGAATCGGTACTTCACGGAAAGAATCGTCATTTTCAAATTCCTCCAGTCTTGACGGATCTATGAGTATCGCGCTGCTTACAGCAACTTCATGCTCTCCTGTCAGCGGGCGGCCGTTATAATCCTTAAAAACAAATGCCGGTATGAGTGAAGATGCGATGATAAGAACGCCAAACAGCATGCTGCATACAATCGCTGTTTTCTTCTTTTCCTTTTCATTTTTGATGTTTATGAAAAAGCTTACCGCAGATATCAAGATCCGCATCACAAGTACGATAAAAAGACATCTGAATCTGAACCCGAAATCGATCTTGGGAAGGAATATCATTATAAGATATGTCAGGATCTCTATCCCGGATACAAAGAGGCGTCTTTTTGACCATTCTCTCTTAACATCTTTGTTAGTAAGTTCAAATACACCAAATCCTATCTCTGTCAGTATCAATACGACAAGCAGTAATATTTCCATATAAAAAACTCCTTTCATCTACCTGTTAAGCAAAATGTAATAGATAAAAGGAGTATCTTCAATATGTCTGGGGGTAAGATGCACTAAACTACGGCAAGATGCACAGACTCATTGCTTTTCTGTATAATAATGCGGCCAGTGTGGCTTCTATCACAATTAGCCCTCCCAGGAGCACATTCTGATCCATCTTAGTTCCTAAGAGTACCACTAGCACCATTAATGCCATAGTAATAAACATGTTTGGCAATAGATAAAGACTTACAGCAGGTCCCTGCTTTACCACTTCCACCTCATTCTCCCAGTCAAGGCGCATATGCTTTATTCCGCATACACATCCCCACGCAGTAGAAAGGGCACAAAGACACAGTCCAAGTACAATCGACAGCAGGGCAGTCAGGAAAGGTGTCTTCATTGAAATGCAAAAGCAGATCGTTGCAAACAGTGTAAACGGAATCGTAAGGTACATATTAAACAGCATCTTTCCCTGATACAGAGTCTTTTTTGTTATAGGAAGACTCTGAACTATCCAGTAGTTCTTTCCTTCGAGTGAAGGAGTCATGGCAGTCGTAGCCGCCATACCTATACAGAAATATATGATGAACGGAACAGCAGGATAGAGCATTTCCTTCGTGACAGGCGCTCCCTGAAGCACTGTATATATAGCCTTATCTATATCCACTACAAGGACCGCGATACTCATGATCATTACAAGCAGTTCTCCCATAGCAGCATTGGTCATATAGACAGTTGAGCCTGTCATTCTCTTAAATTCCTTGTATGCAATGGCATTTACAACGCTTCTCTTCCTTAGATCGTTCATGCTGTATTTCTTTGAAGCAGCATGATTCTTAAGATTCGAATTGATCTTTCTGTAACTTTTTCCTACAGGGATGAATATCAGTACAAATACAGTAACTGTTACAATGATCAACAGTAAGAAATCAATAATCTTAAGTCTGCAGACAGAATTCTCAAACCATTTGATAGGCAGATATATACGTGCATACTTATCCACGTATAAATGAACGGATTCAAGTGCCTCTTTTCCCTTGCCGTTTTTAAACACGGATTCAATTACAAACCTTGATGCGAATACTAAAAGCACAAATATAAATGTAAGTATAGTCTGAACGATATTTGTCTTTCTGAAACCCGCGCTTATCTTAGCGATCACAAATCCTATAAAAGATGCGATGAGCATTGGGATCACTGGTATAAAAAACGACAGGATGATCCAGACAGGATATGCCAAAACAGCGGGTTTTGCATATATCCCCCATCCGATCATCATGGATAGGGCGATGCTTAAATACCATCCAAGACTCTTTACATACATATACATGAACTTGCAGCCTGCAACAGTCCTTGCTTCAAATGGCAGTGACATGAGCATATCGTATTCTTTAAAATTAAAAAGATATCCGTTTGTCTTAAAGAATGTAAAAAAGAATGAGATTATACTGATCGTGATCACGCAGATGGCAGGTATCGCATCTGTGATGCCTATCTGTCCGTAACCTATGCATGTCGCGATACAATATGCCATTAACATCAGATAAAGGACTGACATGCCGATATAATTGCCTATGACACGGCTCTTTTTCTTTTTGTCTGTTCCATATTTATATATGTTTAACTGGCTGGTCGATCTTAAAAGAGTCTTAAGAAGCACCAAACTACTTCTGTTCATCCGCTACCTCCAAAAAGACCTCTTCAAGCGACTGATTGCCTATCATATCCTCCATGTTTCCGCTGTCTATGATCTTTCCCTGTTTGATGATAGCTACCTTGTTGCAGAGTTTTTGTGCTACATCAAGTACATGAGTCGAAAAGAATATGGCTATCCCTTGATCACACAGCTCATGCATGATCTGTTTAAGTGTGTAGGATGCCTTGGGATCAAGTCCGACAAAAGGTTCATCCATTACTATCAGTTTAGGCTCATGAATGAGAGCCGATATGATAGCCAGCTTCTGTTTCATGCCATGAGAATATGAGCTTATCAGATCTCCGAGAGAATCTGTTATCTCAAACATGTCCGCGTACTTTTTGATGACCTCTTTTCTTTTTTCTTCGTCTATCTCAAATACGTCTGCAATAAAATCAAGATACTGTATGGCTGTAAGATTCTCATAAAGATCAGGATTGTCCGGGATATATGCGGTTATCTTTTTGCACTCTATAGGCTCATCCTTAACAGAATGACCGTCTATATATATATCCCCCTCACTAAAGTCAAGGACTCCTACAACCGCTCTTATAGTCGTAGATTTGCCTGCTCCGTTGTGACCGATGAAACCGTATATATCTCCGCTCTCAACAGTTAAGGTAACATTATCCGCCGCCTTCTTTCCCTCTCCGTATGATTTCGTATAGCCTTTGATCTCAAGAATCGCTTTCTTTTCCATTTTTTAACCCTTTTTCTTTGATACTACCTTCTTATGGAATCCTCTCTTCTCACAGTAAGGACATTTCAGTCTTCTGGCCGTCCCTACATGGATCGCAAGGAGTACCGCTAACATAGAAGGCACATAACGCTCGCCGCAGTTTGGACATTCATAATATCCCGCATCGTGTTCTATCTTCATACCCATGATCCCGAACAGAACTATTGCAACATAGGATATAACAAGCAGTGCATAGCCGGTCAAAGCATCACCCTGATTTATAAATATTTCGCTTATCTTTGTCAGAATGATACATAAGGGAATTATTATGATCCCCATTACGATCTCCATTCTTAACAGGTTTCTGTCTGCTTTTTCTGCTTTCGCCTGCATTTCGATCAGAGACTGTTCTGCCTTTTTTGTATATTCATCCAATGCAATACGTTCTCCTGTAAGGAGTTCATTTACATTCGTACCGATCAGTTCACAAAGCTCCATCATGATCGATGCATCGGGAAGGCTCTTTCCGGTCTCCCATTTTGAGACCGCTCTGTCGGTGATGCCAAGCTTCTCTGCCAGTGATGCCTGAGTAAATCCCTTTTCTTTTCTGCATGCTGCAATGAACTTTCCGATCTTTTCCTGATCCATTTTGGACCATCCTTTCACATAATCTGATATTTTTCGAAAAATTAACACAAACCATTGGTTGAGTTGCCCATTTTACGGGCTTTATCGGTGTATATAGAGTCTTGTCATCTGAGGTTCATCATCTCCCTGAGCCATACAGTAAAACTCCCATCCGTACCGTTCATAGAAACCCGTATGATCCGTGACCAGATATATCGGTGTTATTTTCTTTGATTTCATATCAGAAACGACCAGGTCAAGCAGGCTGCCTGCTATCCCCTGACCGCGATAGCTTTCCTCGGTATATACTGCACACACATTGGGACTAAGATCCTTTCTGTCATGAAAGTCATTTTCAATTACCCCAAGCCCGCCGATGATCTTATCTTCATCAAGACATAGATACCATCCATACTCAGTCTTTTTATTAAGATAGTCATTTATGCATTCAAGATAGGCTTCCTTTGGCACGCCCCATTTACTGTGAAACCATTCGGCTGCTGCATCTCCCAATCCGGGTTTTTCTCTTAATGAGATATATGTATATTTATTCATAATTCCTCCATATCGTACTTGTCTGCATCATATAAGACAGTTTAGCAAACCGAGAATAAAACCGATAAGTCCTCCCAGTCCTACAATGGTGCGAAGCTCTTTTTTCATGACTATTAAAATGAGTCGTTCAAGTTCCTTTTCTTCCATTCCGTTTATTTTGTCTGATATGACTGCGGCAATATCTATATGAGCCAAAAGCTTGTCTATATTTGAAGATGCCGTCTTTCGGTATGCCAGACATACGCTCTCTCTAAGATGACCATCTTCCATTCCCATATACAGCATGATGTCCTCTGCGGATTTTGAATCTATTTGTGAAAGTCTTTCCTCCACTATGGGCTTTACGTATGAGTCGCCCTCCTTTGCAAGGATCTCCTGAAGATCGCCTGCTGTAGATCTTGCCACACCCTCGATCCATTCCTTACTTACGAGCCTTCCCAGCTTATTGCTGTGGATCTTATTTATGATATATTCGCTTCCGTAGTCATCCATCAGCTTGACCACATCTATAGACTCTACTATCTTTCGACTGATAAGAGCGCACAGTTCATCTTTCTTTTTTTCATACTCTTCTGTATGTGCACCTGAAAGCACACATATCTCATCTTTCAGATTTATCGTAAGATGCTTAAGGACTGTATCGCATACCTCGTCTTCTATCTCTTTTGAAAGCACCATGGCCTCTATATCCGATTTTGTCAAAAGTGATGATGCGACTGTATTTCCTATTGTTCCTGCAAGTCTTTCTTTGCCCTTTGGTATAACTCCCGGTGTAAACGGAAGCACATGGCCAAATACCATTATCTGTTTTCTCGGGTAAAACAGCATCTTTACCGCTATGAAATTTGTAAAGCTTCCTATGATCGCTCCGATCAAAGGTCCTGTTATATATTCCGGTATCATTGCTTATCCTGCTTATTTTTCCTTCACTATCACAATGGAGAAATATCCTGCTTCATCCGGTATCGAATCAATTCCCTTATATATCCTCTCTTCTTCCATACCGCAGTTTTCTACCATATACATTTCTTTATCTGTCTTTGAAACCTTATCCTTTAACTCCTTTAGTATGCTGCCGGCTTTCATGATCACCAGTGTTTTTGCGTTATCTGTATACTCTTTACTTGTGATCATAACGGATTCATCCCCTAAAGAAAGCGGAAGAAGCAGCTTTGCTGCAGCCGCACTAAAGGAAGTAACGCCACTTATCACAATGACTTCATATCCGTTTTGTCTGATCAGATCTGATATATATGAAAAAGTCGAATAAATACTGGGATCTCCAAGCGTAAGAAAAGCTGTGTCATTGCCGTTATCAAGAACCTGCATCAGCTTTTTGGCTGCATTCTTATGAGCATCTGTCACATCTTTTTTAGTCATCGGAAATTCAAGCGTCATGATCTGCTTTTTTGTAATCTCCGGTACTGCCTTAGCTGCTATATCATATGCGATACCGGGTCTGTTTTCTTTTGACGGACACGCTATGATATCAATGTCCTTTAGGATATTTACTGCTTTAAGAGTAATCAGCTCGGGATCCCCCGGACCTACTCCTATCGCAAAAAGCCTGCCTTTCATACTTTTACTGTCACCTTTTGTCCTAAATTTTTGTATCAGTCATATTATAGCATCTATTGATTGACAAATGCTAAATACTGCATAATCATAGAATAAAAGGAGAGATATCATGGATGTAATTATCAAAAGAGCTGATGACCTGACCACAGGAATAGATGATTTTATAAACGAGGAATTCTCAGATTACGCCAGAGAAAGCGAAGTCGCCCTAAATTATGAGGACTTTACTTTTGCGGCATGGAATGAAAGCAATGAGATCATAGGTGTTATCACGGGGCGTGCCTATTATAATGAGGTCCATATCGGAGATCTTATTGTTGATAAAAGATACAGAAGAAGCGGACTTGGGAGCAGACTGGTAAATGCTGTTGAATGCGAGTATTCAAATAAGGGCTATGACAAGATAACCCTTACGACTTTCGGCTTCCAGGCACCCGAGTTTTACAAAAAGCTCGGCTATGAGCTTGAGTTTATCAGAAAAGATCCTGATCCGAAATTATGCAAATATTTCTATTCCAAGCCTATGGATTCATTGAATCAATGATCTTTACAAACTCATCCGTATGATTTGAGTGAAAATCATGAAAGCTTGATTCCACCTCTATCAACGTAACGCAATCCTTATTATATGAAACAGCTTTTCTCGCATTTTCATCACTCGTGGCACATAGATATACACCGTCTGAATCGATGTTTTCTTTCTCATGAATAAGTATGGTGGGTATATGTATATCTGAAAGTATCTGTTTGTGAGTAAATCCATGATTCCAGGTCAAATCATAGAAATGCTCTCCGTATTTAAGATCATAATCAGGAAGATACTGATTTACAGCCCAGGCAACAGACGGCAAAAATCCGATCTTTACAACTTCATCCGGATGTTTTTTGTGATATCTTTGAGCCATATCTGAAAGCCTGCCGTATTGTTTTCCGAAATATCCGTTTCTTAACAGATATACTTCAATGCATTCTTTCTTGTCAGACTGATCATATTCATGAAGAGGCTTGTATGTATTGATATATGCAAAGCTTCTTTCCCACTCTCCCTGTTCTGTAGAAAAAACCGGAGGATCTTCAAGGCATGCGCCTGCAACATTATTGCCGTATGCTGCTATATAAGCAGCAGTTAAAGCTCCGTTTGAATGACCTGCAACAAAAGTCTGCTCTCCTATCACGTTATCAATAAACCATATAAGATCATTTGCGTTTACATCGATGTAGTAAAGATCCTCATCATGAGTTGACTGTCCATGTCCGTATACGTCAACAGCGTATATATGCCAGTTCTTACTCAGCTTTTCAAGGCAGAGTGCATAAGACTCCCACTGTCCCATCTGACCGTGAATGAGCAAAAGCGCAGGTTTGTCATTTTTAACTTCTCCGTAGTTTATCGTATTTCCGTTTGGAAGTTTAACCTGCTTTTCTATTGCGCCTACTTTTATAATCGCTTTTTCGTACTTATCGTACCAGTGCATGTTTCTGTAATAGAAAGTAGCTATCAGAATAAGAATTATCATGAATATGACAAATATAAATATTCCCGCAATCCTTAACATATCTTTCATTAAGCCCTCCATACTGTCGATCTTAATAAAAGTGTAAAGAATTCTTTACAGGATTTCTACCAATCAAAAAAGTCAATTTCTGATAACTTTTGTTAAATACGGTTGCAGTTTATATATTTTTGATCATTTTCCTTTTCTTAGAGCATTTCTTACCGCATCCTTGATTACTTCGCTTGAGAATGTTGCACCGGAAACGGCATCTACCTCGACATCGTCTTTTTCGATCATCTCTTCAACTATCACGTTTGCGATCTTTCCTTTTCCGCATTCATGCTTAACTATCTCTATATCAGAAATATCTCCGTTTGACACTGTCACCCTGACATCGACCTTGACCATGTCTGTCTCGCTTCTGCCTTCGTAAATACCGTCTTTAACCTGACTTACATCAACCTCAGATCTGTCAAAGCTCTTTACCTGACTGTTCATCCTTATAACTATCACTGCGCATATCGTTATAATAAAAAGAGCAAAAACAGCTGGTATTATTAACAGTATCTTTAAAGCACGTTTCATTATTATTCTTTCCCCCCGACATGTCTTTCCATTACATCAAAGCACAGATAATCGCCGTTATCTGTTTTTATCATGTTGTAGGCAGTTTCTTTATAACCTCTTAACAGATATATCTTCTTTGCCGGTAGTGATGCATCTAAAACGACGGTGTCAGTTTCTTTGCTTATCATCTTTTCTGCAAAATCCATCAGAGCCCTGCCGTATCCCATATGCTGATACTTTGTAAGTACGAACAGTCTGTTTATCTCATTGCCGCATATCGTAACGGTTCCGACTTCATTTTCCTCATTTTCGATAAGATAAACCCTGTTTGCCTTTATATCTTCAAGGATCTTTTCATCAGAATGATGATCGCAGAAAAACTGCACTGCTCCGGCCGGATAATACTTGGGATAAACGGCCTTAATCGTAGTCTGTGTAATGCGCTTTACATATTCAAAGTCAAATTCATTTGCAATTCTTATATTCATTCGCTCAATCCTCAATATACTCTGCTATGGGCTCTATGTATTTGATATCAGAAATATCATATGAATCAGATATCATCTTTACCATTATCTTTTCTTCCTCTGTAGGGTCTTTCTTTTTCTTAAGTGCAGAAACGAACATCTTCATGGCAAGTCTGGATGCGGTATTCATTTTCTCGTAATCGAATCCGCCCTGACAGTAAAATGCCTTTATGTATTTTTTCTGCTCGTCGGTAAGCATGTTTTCAAGCATTTTTTCAACATCAGGATTGTCATTTGGACTTCCTCCTACACAGAATACTGCAAGACGCTTATCTTTCCATTCCTTTGCTTTCTCAAAAAACCAGTTTATCTTGACAGTTTTCCCGGCCATAGCCCATCCGCCGTAGACTATTGCCTGATATTCATCAAAGAATGCATCATCCTTTTTCTGTACATCCTTTAGTTCGTATATATCGGCTTTTAGTCTATCTGACAGCCATTGTGCGTATTTTTTAGTAAAACCTGTCTGTGATGTGTAGATTATAAGTGTTTTCATATCTTGCTAAGATTCCTTTCCATTGTCATGATAGTTTCTATCGTGTTTATCAGGGCTGATTCATCGATACCTTCAAAGATACGTCCGATGATATACTGACTCTGTTTTCCCTGATTATCGTTCTTTTCATAAAACTTAATACATTCATCGGTGACCACGATACGCTGCTTTCTCTTATCTTTTATATCCGGAAATGTTGTTATGAAGCCCTTTTTCTCCAGTTTAAGCAGAATCTGCTTTACATTCTGATGCGAGCTTCCCATTACATCGGACAGCTCGTTTAATGTCGGAGCCTCCTTAAAGAGTCTGATACATATGATCGCAAAGAACTGCTTCCATGTGATCTCTCCAAAAAATGCATCGGCTGCGGCCTGGTATCTGTTGTCAAAGGCACTGAGCAGACCCAGTAAAAATGCCTGAGGCGGCATATCCCCAAATTCAATGCCTTTAATATTCATCGCTTCATTGTAGTTCATTTGACACCTCTCTTTTTTCGCAAACAAAATAGGTAACATATTACATTTTTAAACAATGTAACATGTTACCTATTTGTTGTCAACATCAATTTATTTTTTCTAATACTTTTTTTATATTATTCTCATTTGGAATGATGATATTTATATCAACTTCAGGGTGTTTGTTTACATATTCTTTGAGAAATTCCATCAGATTATCCTTAGTCTCCATGTAATCATCAATTATCACGCTCTCATCAAACCCGAGTTTTTTAAGGATTAACGCCGAAACTACTCCCGTTCTGTCCTTGCCTGCCCCGCAAAAATACATCACCTTGCTTTTTGCGTTCATAATGGTATCTATGATAGTATCCATCATATCATCTAGCATTCCAAGGTATGTTGTTGCCACTGCTTCAGGCGACTTTGGTGTATCTCCTCCACCGGTTACAGGCATATGATAATAAGAAAATCTGTCATCTTCTTCAAGGCTGCACGGCTTTATAAGATACTCTTTTTCCTCCCTCAGATCAACGATGGTAGTAACATCGTTTTCTATGAGCCATTCCATTTCCCTATCAGAAAGATTATCAGGAAAGTCACTCCTGATATAGCGCATATCGCCTGTAGGAAGATATCTTGTATTTAGTGTTGACTTAAATATCGATCCCATATAATCTGCCTTATATCTGTTTTACTCCCGAACACTTTTCTATAAGACCTATCGTCCCGTCATCATTATATGTAAATTCAGCTACGCATACGCTTCTATGGAACAGACTTCCTCCGGGAAGTTCATCAGTATGATAGAAAAGATAAGAATGACCCTTGAAATCACAGATGCCGGGATGATTTGTGAAACACTCACCTTCCTCCATGATCACACCTCTGTATACCCATGGTCCCGTAGCAGTCTTTGCGGTAGCATACCCGAAATGCTCATTTCTTTTCTCACCCTGCGCAAATGCAGCAAAGACCATGTAATAGATCCCGTTTCTCTTATAGAACCAGGGTCCTTCACCGTATGTTGTTCCTGTCATATGACCGCCCTTTCCAAAGGTTCTTCAGTCATCGGTACCTTTACGATCCCCACATTCTTGTCATATGAGATCATGTCTTCATTTAACAGCACATATCTAAGCTCCGGATTTCCAAAGTAAAGATATGCCTGAGAGTCATCATCGATAAAAACTGTCGGATCTATATCATTCCAGTCGCCCTCATCGATCAGAGGATATCCAAGATCCTTAAAAGGACCTGTCGGAGAGTATGATACCCCGACTGAAATGGCCATGCCGCCGTCAATCTTATGTACCGGGCAGTAAAGGTAAAACTTCCCGTTTCTCTCTATACACTGCGGCGCCCATGCTCTGTCATCCGCCCATGTGATATCATCAAGAGAAAATATCTTTCCATGATCGGTCCAGTTTACCATATCCTTTGTTGAATAGCACCTCCAGTCAAACATGGTATAGAAATCATTTATCAGCTCATCCTCATCATGGGTAGTATAAAGATACAGAGTATCTTCATATACCATGGGGGCAGGATCTGCAGTATATATAGATGTGATTATCGGATTCCTGCTCATTAACTCACTCATCTGTATTTCCCCTTAGTTATCGATAAAATGTGTCCAGAGATGTTCTTCCTTGTCTGGAAGACCAAACTTTTCCTTGCCGAGTGCAATGCTCTTCATAAGAAATGTCATATTATTAGCAAGCACTCTCATGGTCTGAAGACCTTCTAAATCCTTAGCGGCTTCTCCCGGGATCCTGCCATGTACACTGTTCCAGTACTGGCTAGATGCAACCGGCATTCCGCTTATCGTAAAATACTTGTTCAGTTCATCAAATGTTGCGGAACAGCCTCCTCGTCTTGCTACTACGATACTTGCTCCCACTTTCATCGTCTTGTCAAAAGAACTGCTGTAGAACAGCCTGTCAAGACAGGCTATGAGAGTCGCATTTGCGGATGCGTAATATACCGGTGAAGCAAGAACAAGTCCGTCAGAAGCTTCAAATTTAGGTGCTATTTCATTTACAACATCATCAAATACGCATTTTCCTTTTACAGCGCATGAATTACAGGAAACACAGCCTCTTATGTCCTTGTTTCCCACATGGATGACTTCACTCTCAACCCCTTCACTGTCAAATACCTTTACCATCTCAGATATTGCCGTCATCGTATTTCCGTTTGTTTTTGGACTACCGTTAAGTATAAGTACTTTCATGCTTTACCTCCATACTATTTTATAGCTACTAACACCGCATCTTCTTTGTCAAAGTAATCATCCATGTTGCTGCTGAATCCTGCTGCCATAAATGCTCTTTCAAAGGATATATCCTTTATATTGCTTAAATATACAAATGTGCTGTCTTTAGCTGCTCCACCCATCCTGCCGGTTATTTCAAGTCTGTATTTATAGTTATTGTCATCCGTTTTCCATGTGCCGTCACTCATCTCATAATAGGGCATCATGACTAGGAATCTTCCATCCGCCAGATACTGTTCTGTAAGGGAAGGCGGTGTTTCCTCATATGTATTAACAACCGTTATATTCTTTGGATCAAGTATTAAAAAAATACCCGTATCACCCGAAAAAACTTCCGCAAACAGCTGATCTGACTGTTCTTTTTCATATACGTCAAATGTCTTTGCTTCTTCGCCGACCCAGAATTTTAAAGATTCATCCAAGGGTTTTAATCTGCTCGGATCATATGTTACGCTCCTCCCGTCCCATTCGTACTTTAGGTCATTCACATATGTATATATGTCTTTCCCTTCATAGTATGAAAGCTTTCTGAGTCTGGAAGCATTCACCTCGCATACTATCGCTCCAAAGCCTGCAATAAAAATATATATAAATATAAGGCAAGCGCCTAAAAGACAGACATATCTCTTTTTTAGGCTTTTTGCCAGTATGACGATGAATAAAAGACCAATGACGGCAAATATAAAGCACCACATATATTTATTCGTATACTTAAGCGGCTTGATGGTAGCTTTTATACTGATGATCACTCCGATCGCCAGAATGATCATTTCAAATATGCCAAATATTGAAACACCGGATCTGTCAGTCTTTTTCATAATATACTATATCCATCCTGTCATTTATCTTATCTATCCTGCCGGTTCTGTGATATCCCATCTTCTCATAAAGATGAAGATTTCCTTCCTCCTGCAGTATAGTATCAAGACACCAGTGATGTAAACCATGTATGCGCTCCGCCTCAAGTATCGCCCGGCTCGCATACCCTTTATTTCTGAACTCCTTCATTATCCAGATTGGAGAAATGCGTTTCCTGCTTGTATCTTTTTTATCAACTATTCTTATCACTCCGACACATTTACCATCTGCCATTATAAAATAGTAGGTTGTCCACGGCTGTTCAAATCTTGCTGTGATCTTGTCGATACTCTCAGCTGCCGGACTCATATCGTAATCCTGATATTTTTTAAGAAGATCCTTAAATGCCTCAACCTGCATCTTCCAAACTGTTTCAAGCTCTTCTCTTTTTACGGGTTTAAGTTCAATGTTCATATCTACCTCTAGCTTTCTACAACTATCAGAGGGATTTTGTATTCCTCAGGTGTGAGTCCTGCATGTCCCCCGGGCATCTCTTTTGCCTCTTGATGAGTGTTGAATACCGAAACATCAGAAACGGAAACAGCCACATAATCGCCTATCATTTCTGTAAGATCAGCATGGTCTTTTCCAATGCCAAACAGCTTTTTATCCAGTACTTCCTTTTTATTTAGCAAAACAAACGAATCACCAAAATGCTTATTGAACAGTTTGGGGAATGTATCCTTATACTCATCCTTTATGAACAGATTCAGAGTTCTTGGTTCTATGGAAGGCATTCTTATAAGGCATTCCATTATATCGGGGTAATCGAGTATGCAACAGTTCTTGCAGTCAATATGTCCGTGATCTGCACTTATAAACAGGATCGTATCGCTTAAGCCTTTTGCAAATTCTCTGATCTTTTCTTCAAGATCTGTTATAACATCGTGCGTTTCCCTGCTTAACGTCCCCGTCCTGTGCATCGTCGAATCAGGTTCGTTCCAGTATGCATAGATATACTTTTTGCCTTCTTCTTTGCAAAGGCTCTGTACACGATCTAATATCTCATCGATATCTTTGGGAAACGGTTCAATAAACGGCATGGAAAAATATGCTTTTTTTCCTTCCTCTTTAATCCTATCCACTATCGATATGTACGGAGTATATGTAAATCCTGCATTAAACGGTGCTGCCTTCTTTGGCTCTTCTAAAACTCCGTTATTTTCAGCAAGCTGATCAGTGTTTGTAAATACAGTGACATTCTTATTAAGCTTCGGATAATACATGTCCCAGCCCAGCCATCCGTGTTCGTTGGGATACTTACCGCTCATTATCGAAGTTGTTGCAGCGACTGTTGTCGGAGGATATACGGAATCAAAAGATCCGACATAATGGGATCTGAAAAAACCTTCTTTTAAAAGATGCTTTTCAATAATGGAGGTCCCCATGGCATCCAAGATCAGTATCACTACATTCCTGCTATCCTTCTTAAGATATTTATCCGCAAGAGATAAAGAGTTTGCCGTTGTTGATACACCAAACTCATTAAATATGGAATTAGCCAGATTTACAAGGCAGTTATTGTAATCCGGAAGACTGGGTAATTCATTCTTCATTGTTTTTCCTAAATCGTTATCTCTATCAGATTTCCTTCGATAGCTACGATACAGCTTTCATAGTAGCCATCCCCTGTTATCCTGGGTCCGCTTATTATCTCAAATCCGTCTTCAGCTAAAAGTTTCGTCAGTCTGTCTACCTCACTGCTGCTTCCGACAGAAAATGCTATATGAGCATATCCGGTCCTGTTAAGACTCTTATTCGCATCGTCCATATCGGGCTTATTCATTATCTCTATCCTTGCTCCGTCATCGAACGAAACAAAGTAAGATCTAAAACCGGTATTTTTATTATGATATCCGTCATTTGATGCAGCATTCAGATATTTTATAAAAAAGTCTCTTGCCGCCTCAAGATCATTAACATACATTGCTATATGCTCAATTTTCATGTTTACTTTCTACCTTTCTGCAGACAATGGTATCCATGCAGTGAAAATGAGGGATGCTACCGCTGTTATCCTCAAAGATGATCTCATCAATGCGTTCCATCTTCCAGTCACCAAAAAATGTGAACAGCTCGCCTGATCTCCACATCTTCTCTTCCCTGTCCCAGTCGGGCGGAAGTTCTAAGAACGGTTTTTCAACAAATACGTTGATATATACGATCGCATCCGGATTTGTTATATGATCGATCTTTTCAAAAAAAGATTCCTTATTCTGATCAAAAAGATACTGCACCGTTCCCGTTGAATATACTATGTCGTATTTTTCTTTTATCTCAAATGTATTTATATCATCTACATATGCGTTTATCTCAACGTTTCTTTCCTTTGCCAGTGCTTTTGTCTTTTTTATCCCATTTTCTGTCAGGTCAAAGGCTGTGACCTTATATCCTTTCTGAGCCATGTATACGGCATCCTTGCCTTCTCCGCATCCTATATCAAGGACCTTCTTGTCAGGTGAAGGCGGACAAAGCCTTATGAGTTCCTCTAAAAAGCTGCCGGGTTCAAGTCCCCAGTAATAATCCGTGCCCTCATACCATTTTTCATAATTTGTTCTTATACTCACTTTTATCCCTCTTTAAACATTCTGACACAGTCAAAGTTCCCGCTTTTTATCACCTTATCATCCAAAATCTCATAGCCAAGCTTTTCATAAAAAGGGACGGCTTCTATCCTGCTGTCTATAATGATCCTTTTATATCCCGATTCTCTTATCCAGTCTTCGGCTTCCCTTACCGTTTTTCTTCCAAGCTGTTTTCCTCTGTATTCAGGTAAGACCACTACTCTGCCAAGTATCACTTCCTTGTCATTTATCTCGTAAAAGCGACAGGTCGCTACAGGATATCCGTCATCAAGGATAACTATATATCTGGTTTTATCATTATCGTGCTCGTCAAACTCTTCTCTTAATGATATATGATGCTGACGGTTCATGCCCTGGATGCGTACAGAATATGCTCCCGCTCTCTGCCATTGCTTGTCAGCTCTTATGATCTCATATGCCATATCATTTTCCCTTTATCTCTATCCTGTCGAGTATTCCCTGTACCGTTACATTTTGATGAGTAAGATACATTCTTGTCACATCCTCGATAAATGCAGTATCGGCTCCTGTCTTTTTCTGTATCTTCTTTAAAGTAAAGCCTTTATCTATCAGATGTGTTATCTCCTTTACCAGATAATACCTGTCATCACTAACGGTATCTTCTTTTTTGATATCATCAAGGATTGCGCTTTTTGCATGGCCGTAATAAATCTCTTTCGGTCCAAGTAAAAGCAGTCTGTTCCAGCTTTTTTCTATCAGTGTCCCTTTATAAAGCTCAAGCTCGTAAAGAGGATTCAGATCTCCGACAAACAGATAGCCTTCATCAAGATACAGAGAAATACTGTCATCACTGTGTCCGGGAGTATGGATGACTTGCCCGTCTATTCCGATCTTGTTTAAAAATTCTCTGCTTTTTTCAACAGATACAAGGCTTATCTTTTCATCATCGATAGGATTAAACGTATATTTGTTTTCTTTTTTAAATATCTCATCCGAAAAATGAATGAAGTCCTTCTGAACGTCAAAGACAACGATCTTTGCTCCAAGAGAAACTATATCGGATGCTATCCCCATATGATCCGGATGAAAATGCGAGATCATGATATAGTCGATACTCTGTACAGGGATCCCTATCTGACCCATGCATCTGCAGAAAGCCAAAAAGCTTCCGGCCCAGCCTGTGTCAAACAGCAGTCTTGCATTGCTGTTTTCTATAAGATATGTATTCGTATTTGAATACTTTAGCTCATGTATCTTCAATGAATCTTTCTATTGCCTCGTTTACCTTTACCGGTTCATCATCGTTTGAATTATGTCCGGCATTCTCAATCCATGTGATATTAACTCCGATAGTCTCTGACCACTGCCTGTTATAAGCCATAACCTTCCCCAGCCTGTCTTTTGTTCCCATAATGAGCATGATGGGGCATGTAATGTTCAGATCACAATTATCCTCAAGAAAGCCTGCATAACCGACAGCCATAAGATGACAGAGTTCGTTTTTTTCATAAGGCTTCAGGATATCTAACATGTTCAGATATGCTCTTTCAGTGCTTGTGGCCTGTTTTGCAATGGCCTTTTTAAGTGATTTTTGCGGATACGGCTTTGTCATCCATTCGATCTGGTCAAGCCACCATTTATCGGACTTTGAATAATACTTCTCTCCAAAAGGCATACTGTCTATCGATATAAAGCGACTAACCAGATCAGGATATCTCTTTATAACGGACTGAGTGATATAACCTCCTAAAGACTGTCCGATAAATACCGCCTCTTTGATCTGATTATCTGCAAGGATCTGCTTTATCGCATTCGCAGCCTTTTCATAAGAAAAATCTCTGTACGGTCTTGATGCACCGTGAGCCGGAGCATCCCAGGCTATCATATTGTATTTTTCCTTAAAGTATTTGATCTGTTCTTTAAAAAGATTATGATCTGCTGTAAGTCCATGCAAAAAGAACAGTGTCTGTTTATCTGATTCTATGTTATCTGTGATCCAGTAATGGATATTTCCGGATTCAGTTTCAAGTATTTTTTCTGTGATCATCTTATTTCCTATGCGCCGTGATGATTGTATAGCTCTTTGCGTTAACTGTGATCATGCAATCAGCGGTCTCTACATACCAGTTCTTTCCTGCTTTTTTGACTAAAGCAGACTTACTCATGATCTTTTGTCTGCAAAATTCCACAACATCTTCATTCAACTCAAGATTATTTTTTATCCTCTCTATCCCCATTTTTGTTGAATGAAGCCTGTCAAGGTTATTCAAAAGATCACTGACATCTGTTTTCTCATTATCTATCTTTTGAATCGTGTCATTTAGTATCTCATTTCTCAGATCTGTAAGCCACTTCGAAAATGCAACTGTATCGAATGCATATGTCTTGTTAAGCTCATACTCGTTTTCAGACCAGGTATCGATAGGAGATTCATTATGCTGTATAAGTGCTTCAAGCTTATCCAGTGCTTTGAAAATCTTTGCCTCTTTTGTTATCTGTGCATCCATCTCCCTATAAAGAGATGACATGTTTTTTGATACTTCTTTTGGCAGGCTCCCAACCCACTCATCTAGCAAAGAATCCTCGACTTCTCTGTCCGAATCGGTCTTTACGAAAGCCGGGATATCACCTGTAAAGCACTCTCCCAGATCATGAATAAGACACATATCTACAACTTTATCCATATTCACATCAGGAAACTCATCCTTTAAAAGAAATGCCATAAGAGATACTCTCCAGCTGTGTTCCGCTACACTTTCTTCTCTTCTTTTGCTGGTCGTGCAGTGTCTTATCGTATCTTTTAGTCTTTCTGCCATATGCAGTATATTAAGATAATCCCTCGGATCCATTTTTATCTCCCGTCAGTGTGTTTCAAGCCAGCTTTCTACCAGATTTTCAAAAACTATCGGCTGTTCGATCTGAAGATTATGACCAGCCTTTTCAACTGCGCAATATGTAGAATTTTTATAGATCTTCATAAGATCAAACTGATCCTTATATCCAACTTCGCAGTCCTGCTTTGCAGTTATTATTAGTGTCGGGATCAGACACGGCTCTTTAAGATCATCAACATCAAACGAAAAGCTGCCCTCTAAAACATTGTTTAAAAAATCCCAGTCTGCACTTTCAAGAGCAGGTATCAGATATTTCTCGTATCTATCCCAGACCTCTTTTGTGAGCACTACGTTCATCTGCGTGAAGCTGTCATACTGCTCTCTTGTCAATGTAGCTAAGAAATCATCATCCTTTTCTACCACAGTCAGAGGTTCAACCTGTCCCTGTCTTACACCGGGGATCATACAGGGAACCAGCAAAATGATCTTTTCTATCATTTGTGGATATCTGTTAACAAAGCCTCTTGTGAGCAGACCGCCATATGACTGGCCGATTATCATGAACTTGTCCTTTATGACATTAACTGCAAATTCATGCAAAAGCCTTAGCATGTCATCGGAATTTTCTACATCTCCACACTTGGAATCACCCATTCCCGGCAAATCGATATAGTATCTCTTATATCCGCTAAGCCTTTTAAAGACGGGTTCAAAGGCTCCTTTCATTGTTAAGCTGCTTATACCCCATCCATGTATTATTAGGACCGGCTTTCCTTCTCCGATCACTTCATAACTTATAATGTCGTATTTCATTACATCTCCTGATTGATCATATCTTCGCTTTCTGCCATTGCCTTAAGAGTCATCTCTAGAAGCTTATCAAGCTCCCATCCAAGCTGAGTCGCGCCTCTTTCAATAACTTCTCTTGAACATCCGGCAGCAAATCCTTTGCTCTTGTACTTTTTCTTTAAAGACTTAAGCTCCATATCCTTGGTAGATCTTGAAGGTCTCATTAATGCTGCCGCCCAGATAAGTCCCGTAAGCTCATCTGCTGCAAAAAGCACCTTTTCCATCTCGTGTACAGGTTCTACATCGATAGTTACTCCGTTTCCGACCGTGATCCCGTATCCATGTGAACATACGGCGTGAATAATATCTTCATCTACTCCGCCTTCTCTTAAAAGCTCGGGCGCCTTTAAGCAGTGTTCATCAGGATAGAGTTCAAAGTCTATATCATGTAAGAGTCCAACTATACCCCAGTAATCCTTTTCATCTTCATATCCAAGTTCCTTTGCATACCATCTCATTACAGCCTCGACAGTGAGAGCGTGCTGTATATGAAACTCATCCTTGTTGTATTTCTTTAAAAGTTCAAAAGCTTCATCTCTTGTGATCATTTTTTGTTTTCCTTTCTATTTGATCTCGCCTTTGGCAAAAAGATTGTCTTTTCCCATACCGCAGACATATGGATTGCTGTCATACATGTAGCAAAAGTCAAGAAAATCCTTTCTCTGTTCTTCATCATTCATTATCTTTACAAGGATCTCATTCGGTATTGTCCTTGCAAATGCACCTGGTCCTGCCATTGATATGTTCTTGACTCCATACCTTGTCAGTATCTCTTTAAGTTCATCCGGCATGAAATGATAGGAAATGCTCCATGGCACTTCTCCCCTGTCATATGCTTTCTTTGATTCTTCAACATCGCACATAAGGCCGGTTTCATAAGTCCTTATCAGACTCTCTTTATTAAGTGAAAAGCTCTCGATCATCTGATCTTTGCTCTTAAGACACCATCTTACCCATTCATCCTTGCTGTCTTTATCAAGGATGAACTGATTCTTTTGTATCGGATTTGACAGATAAGGCAAAGCTCCAAGTCTGCTGGATACACTGATCATTATCCTTTTATCTGCAATCCTTACTAACTCTTTTATTGTCTTATTCTGATTTGGATAAGTATAGGAAATAGGTGAATCAAAAGACATGACAAGATCAAAGGATCTGTCTTTAAATGCAGAAAGATCTTCCAGGGCGCCTTTAACAAAGGTAATACGATCTTCTACACCTTCCTTTTTGGCAAGCTCTTTAGCCTTATCAATCATAGGCTGAGATATATCAAAATGAGTAACATTAAGACCATGCTTTGCCAGTAAGATAGAAAAACGGCCGCTCCCAGCACCGCCGTCAAAGACAGTCCTGATCCCGTTAAGATTTGATAAGAGTTCTTTTTGAATATGTGCTTTTTGAACGATATCATCGATGAAAGTAAGCTCTCTTTCAGCCTCTAATTCTCCCTTATCCGGCTGGTTCCACATTCTTTCTGATATCTTTGTGCTGTAGTCCATGCTTTCCCCCTTTGTTCTTTCTATTGATTTTAACATAACCCTCTTTCTTTTGACTATGAAAAAAGAACTCTCCGGTCAAACCATTGAGAGTTCTTATAATCTCATCGGATTTATTTCTTTTCATCTTCTGAAAGAGTCTCATTCATGCTGCCCGTACGATATCCCTTTACATCAAGAGTTACATATGTAAAGCCTATCTCTTTGAATCGCATATATACATCATCCCTGGTCTTTTCTTCCATAAACTTTGAAAACTCTTTGGGCAAAAGCTCAATCCTGGCTATATTGCCGTGAATCCTGACTCGCAGCTGATCAAATCCAAGATCAAGAAGATACTGCTCTGCCTTATCCACCATCATAAGCTTCTTTTCGGTTATCTCCTCTCCGTAGGGAAATCTGCTTGAAAGACAGGCAAAGGACTGTTTGTTCCATGTCGGAAGATAAAGATACTTTGACAGTATCCTGATCTCTTCTTTTGAAAAGCCTATTTCTCTGAGCGGACTTTTTACATTCAATTCCGCCACTGCTTTAAGTCCGGGCCTGTAATCACCGTTGTCATCAAGATTTGATCCTTCGGCTACTTCTTTGAATCCTTCTTTTTCTGCAATATCCCTTATCTTTTCAAAGAGCTCTTTCTTGCACAGATAGCATCTGTTCTTCGGATTATGCGAAAATCCTTCTATCTTGAGTTCTTCAGACGCTACAATTACTTGACGGATATTTTGATCTTTGCAGAATTCTTTTGCCTCATTAAGCTCCCTTGCGGGAAATGAGCTCGAAGTGGCGGTTACTGCCAAGACTCTATCATTCAGTGCCTGTTTTGCCGCATACAGTAAAAACGTCGAGTCAACTCCGCTGGAAAAAGAAACTGCAACGCTTTCCATGGATCTTAGGTAATCCTTAAGTTCTTCATATTTTTTTAACAGCAGATCATTTGGTATTTCTCTTTCATTCATATGTTTATCTATCCATATTTTTTGTCTTTAGTCAATTACAAAAAACTTATAATAACTTAGCGAGAAAACCCCTTCCGTCGCATGTCGGCTGCGGGATGAATCGCTTTTTTGTACTTTCCCGATCTGACATATTTCCTCTTGTGTTCGTCGGTACGTTGTCCTTCGATATATGATCTCACGGTATCCATAGAAACAGATCCCGTAGTAGCACAAAAATAACTTGCACTCCAAAAGGAATCCTTCCACAGATATCTTTCCACATGCTCGGTATAGTTGGCTCGCACTTCCTTGGAAAGCTGTGTCTTGACCATGTTGATGAGTCTTACCGGGGCAACATCGGGAGGCATCGATACAAGCAGATGCATATGATCCTCATCTGTCTCGGCAGATATAAGCGTGCAGTTCATTCGGTTACACAGATAATCAGCCATATCCTTCAGGAAATCACCGATCTCATCCGTGATCACTCTCTTCCGGTATTTTGTAACGAATATGATATGATATGTGAGCTTATATACGGAATGGGAACCTTTGTTGTAATCATCCATCAATATCACCTCGCGCGAACATTTGTTTGCGTATCAACTATCTATGTGCTATAATGAGAGTATAAATCATGGAGGTACTAAAAACAACCATGTATCGCACAAGACAGTATCATATAAAAAAGAACAGCCGCCTGCATCCGTATTGTACAGCCCTTTGTCAAAAGTCAGCTGCTCTGTATAACCGCGCAAATTTCCTGATCCGGCAGTACGCGACAGCTGTTGAATCTTTTAATGCTGTGAAACCACTGTATGAGAATCAGATGAAGGTCTACAGGCAGGTTCATGAGATCCTTGCCTCAGCCAAGTATCATAGCGACAGCAGGTGGCTTAACTATAATGCCATAGACCGTGTCCTTAAAGTATCAAAGGACAGCGCATACTATGCGCTCCCTGCCCAGGCCAACCAGCAGGTACTGAAGCTGTTGATGAGGGACTATAGGTCTTTCTTTGAAGCGATCAAGTCATATAAGAAGAACCCGTCTGCTTTTACCGGAAGGCCGAGACTGCCCGGATACTGTAAGGAAAAAGGACTTAAGACTGCGATCCTGACAAATCAGATATGTACTGTTAAAGATGGCAGATACATTAAGTTCCCCGGGACAAAGACCAGACTGGATCTCGGTGTCTGCGAAGGAGACATTAAACTTAAGGAAGTAAGGATCAGACCGGATGCAGACAGATTTGTGATAGACGTCGTGCTGGAAGTTAAAGATCGTGGTATCTCACCTGAAGACCATGGCGTCATCCTTAAGCAGCTTAAGGAGATGGAGACGGTAGATAACCTGCGTGTAATGGCGATAGATCCGGGTACTGATAACATAGCTGCCGTAGTAAATAATTTCGCAGAGAGACCGTTCATCATAAAGGGTGGGATCATAAAGTCTGTAAACCAGTTGTATAACAAGGAACTGGCACGCCTTTCAAGTGCTGCGATGAGATGTAACGGCAGAAACAGGACAAAACGGATAAATGCACTTACAGGCAGACGGAACCGCCGCATCAAGGATCAGTTTCACAAGATAAGCCGTCAGATAGCAGAGTATGCGAAAGACCATCATGTGGATGTAGTGATAATGGGACATAATGTATTCCAAAAGCAGGAGATAGATATCGGACATGTCAATAACCAGAACTTCGTGCAGATACCGATGACGATATTTGCAGGCATGTTGGAATATAAACTGGCTGCTTACGGGATCAGATTTGTGACAACAGAAGAAAGCTATACGTCCAAGGCAGATTTTTTAGCACTCGATTCCATACCGGAATATAAAAAAGGCGATGAGACAGTACACGGATTTTCAGGGAAACGGATCAAGAGGGGTCTGTACAGACACTATAACGGAACAGTCACGAACGCAGATATCAATGGTGCAGCAAATATCTTAAGAAAAGTATTCCCAAAGGTAACCCGATGGGATAGGGGCATAGTGGACATGCCCTGTTCTGCAGGATGTAAAGATCCTGCAGGTTCATACCGCAAAGCGGTATAACAGAAACCCCATCCGACATAGTCGGTTGTGGGTAGTTCATAGCTTATACTGCATGAAATTATTGTTATGAACAAAACCATATGCCGTATAAAGCTTTACACCCATATCGGAGGCAGTTATCTGTACAGCACCGCAGCCGTATGCTCTTGCTTCCTCAACTACTCTGTTTAGCAGCTCCTTAGCTATTCCCATTCTCCTGTAGTCAGGATCAGTAAACATGCTCGATAACAGACCTATTCTTCCCGAAGGACAGCCAAAATACGGCGGTTTTTCAACAAATGACATGCCGCTTGTGCCTATTATCTTATCTTTGTCAAGCGCCAGCCAGGAAACAAATGTCCCGTCAGACATATGTCTGTCATAATAATCTCTCAGTGGCGGTATAAGATCTATATCCTCTGTCGCGCCTTCCTCTCTTAGCTGTCTGATCCTCATATCAATAAATGTATCCAGATCATCTTTTGTCAGTCTTCTGTATATGATATTCATTATTTTTCTCCTTTTGAATAATATACATCATAAAAACCGATATTGCATCTTATATCATATCTTTCTGTTTCTTATCTTTTTCACGTTCCTATTCATCATATGTCTGCCAATATAACGAAAAGCCAGCTTTTTTATCGGTGTCAGCTCCTGATGGTGTTCTCTTAACATGTCATCCGGTGAATCATATAAACCGAAATCCTGATTTATCCCCTCACTCTGGATGTAAGTATTATTTCTGTTAAAGTCGATCACCGGATTTTTAAAGTCCTTTACTCCCACACCGTAGCCGCAAAAGGCTCCATTGCATTCGCTGTAGATACTCTGAAGCTTATCAAGATACTTCTTATCGACAATAAAAGCCTCTATCTCGTACCACCTGTCCTCGAATAAGATCTCCACCCAGCTGTGAAAAATATTTGCTGGTGCATTCTTATATACAAATCCTGTCATTGCTCCCTTTTGAAGCTTTTTATCGATTGTAAAACCATGAATTCTGCCGGGAATATCACATGCTCTTAAAAGAGCCATAAAAAGCGTTCCCTTAGTATTGCACTGACCGTATCCGTCCTTCAATACCCTTGATGCGCTTATGTCATCATCAATGTTATATCCAAACAGAATGTCATCTCTTACAAAGTTGTAGATAGAAACAATCCTTTCAAATTGATCAAGCTCCTTCCATCCCTTATTCTTTATAAGATCCGCGATTAAAGGATTATCATAATCTAGCATTTCAGTTTTCTTAAGATACCTTGAATCTTTCATAAAAAATCTCCTTTCATCTTCTGTATTTAATCTACAGCCAAATGAAAGGAGACGCTTTCAAAAACCCGCTACAACAATTTGTTCATTCAATATTTCATCTAAGGACATCGCTTATGGAGATCCCCATCTGTTTCTTGCATATATAAGCTAAATGCGCAGGAGATGAAAATCCCGCTTCATAGGAGGCATATGTCTTGCTCTTTCCTTCCATCACGAGTCTGTATGCATACTTAAGCCTTGCGATCGTAAGATATCCTTTTAATGATATCCCGACATTTTCCTTAAACGCATGTGACAGTCTGCTTTCAGAAAGATTATAACGCAAAGCTATCTGTGCTATATTCTTCTCAAGATGTTTATAATCTCTGATCTCACCTATAAGCTTTATGATCCTGTAGTCCTCTGCTTCAGGCTTAGGCCTTTTATCACTAAATCCTTCAATCATAAGCCAGTCGATCACTCTTTTTTTGATCATTTCATCATTTAGATCATCAGAATAGGTAAACGTATTTGCCTTTAATCTTACGGGCGATCCCTCAATTAGAACTTTTTCTTTAAGATGATCGGCTAGATCGCTTGTCGGATCTATCATCAAAAAAGCATAGCATTCATCAAGACTCGGCATGGTATGCTTCATACCGCTTCCGGTAACATATATCTCATCCTCCCTAAGAAAGAATATATGATAAAAATCATGCTTATGCGAGACTGTTTCTTTGAAAGTAGGTATTACTATCACGTACTCATTATCAAAAATGATCCTGCTCATATGTCGTTCACCAATATTCTATATGAATTCCTTCATCAATCCGATGTACTTTTCATACTCAAGTACTGTACCGAAGTGACCGTTCTTTATATACTCAGTTTTTGCATAAGGGAAAAGGTCCTGTAACGACTTCTGCTCATCATTTGAAAAGAAGTTCTCTTTTGGAAATATAAGCAACACCTTATCCTTTATAAAATCAAAGTCTTCCTTTTTACAGGGTTTTATATTAACAACCTTTGATATCATGCCTGTGATATGGATATCCTTACTGTTTGTATAATCCTTAAACATGAATTCAAACATCTCTTTAAGATATTCCCTGTCCTCTTCTGTTTCCTTTTTGGCGTAGTTTTTAAGACTCGATTCAATAACTTTAGGTTTAAGCTTCTCATAATCGCAATGCTTCATATACCATAAAAGAAGCGGTGCAAAACGATATTTCTTCTTTTGGCTCCTTAAGGTCTTTTCATCCAGTCCCGCTGTAGAAAAAAGACCAAGTCCTGTCACCATCTGTGGGTATTTTCTAGCAAATATCTGAGCCATCATCCCGCCAAAGCTTGCTCCTGCAAAAAAGGCTTTTTCTATTCCCAGTTTAATAAGAAACTCATGGATTATCTGTGCTGTCTCATCAACTGTCTTTATCTCGATAGGATAATCAAAGATAAGGATCCTGTACTCATCAGACATCTTCTCTACATACTTAAACCACATCTCTGAGCAGTTCATGCCGCCGTTTAAGAATACAACACAGGGTTTTGTTTCTTCTCCCGTAATTACGTATCGAATATTTGCCGAACCGATCTTCATTACCTGATACGGATTCTTATTAATAAACGGCTCTATTTCTTCACGATAACTCATTTTTTCTCCCCCTGTTTAGTCATTGTTTTGATTTTTTACATGCTTTGCAAGTGCAAGATACATTAATAGCCAGCCAAGCGATTCAAAGGCAACCGTGAAATCCTTGAAAAACTGAAGCGGTATCATTTTTAGCATAAAGTCGATCAGGATAGAAGACAGCGGACAGCAGATAAGTGCCCAGCGGCTTAGATCAAGCTTCTTTTTTAAGATGATATAATACCATGCTATCGATACACCTATATCGCAGATCAGATAAACTATCATAAGCTGCGCTATTATGAGCGATGTCGTATCATTTACAGCATCTGCTGCTGTCGCTTGTTCTATTCCCAGCTTTAGCAAAGTCTTATAAAACATTGGGAATACACATAAAAGGATATGAAATCCTATCCCAAATGTCATAAGAAGTATATGTCCGAGGCAGAAAACATTTCTAAAGAATCTGCCTGCTCTTGTATCTGATAAAGATGTATTCTTTCTCATCATGCTTATAGCTTCAGCAGATGCAAAATATACAGGTAAAATAGCTATAAGAGCAAGAGTTGCCGAAAGAACAAATCTGTACATCGACATCTGCGGCCAGTTAGAGTGCACAACCAGTCCGATCTCTGTATCATTTGCCCCGGCAGCATCCAAAAGCCAGTCACCGATCATGAACATGACCATCCCGACTGCTCCTATTTTAAATTTCATCTCTTTTTTCTCAATCATTGCTATCCTCCTCAAAAAACAGATCAAGTATCTTATCTATGATCGCATTCAGAGTTTTCTCATATGCCGATTCATGCAAAAAAGGTCTCGTTTCAGCGGTTATTGCAAGAATCTTTATCAGGTTTGCTATCAGTCCGAAATCCAGATCATGTCGGACATTTTCAAAATATTTAGCCACAATATTTGTAACAGCGGTTTCCTTTTCTATGTCCGGTTTGTATACACTGGATGAGTTTATCAGCTTAAATTCATCTTCCAGAGTCATATGAGGATATATGCTAATATTCTCATCAACCAAGGCTCTTAACAGTTTTCTTGCATCATCTCTATTTAGCTTTCTTTTGCATGACAGGATATCCTCATCTATGAGCAGATGAAGCATCTTGTTTCTGTGATAATGGATAAGGTCTGTCATATACTCTTCTTTTGTCTTCCAGAAATTATAAAAAGTACTGACACCGATCTGTGCCGCGCCCGTGATCTTTGAAACGGAGGTATGCGTCATCCCATACTCTTTTAGCAGTGAGAATCCTGCATCCAGCATTTTTATACGCAGTTGTTCTTTTTCCTCTTGTGAAAATACTCTTACCGGCATTGCTTCTCCTCTTGCGAATGTTTTATAATTTTGTTCGCATAAATGTTAGCATAGACTAACTATAATGTCAATATACGATTTTTAATTATTTTTGTTGGGGAATATTTAAAGATTTGCAAGCCATTTATCAGCCTGATCTCTTGTATTAAAGATAAATACCTGCTTGTCTGAATACTTCTCTATAAGCGAACATAGCCTGGGTCTGTCTTGTGTATGAAAATCCTTGATCCATTTAACAAGTTCAGGATTTAAGCTGTCTTCAGTCCATGGAATGTCAGATCTCTCTTTTCCTACCCTTTCGCTTATGCCGTTCATACATACTTCTTCACTGTAGTCCAAAAATATGACAGTATTACAGGCATTTATTCGTATTTCATATGTTCTGGAATAATTGCCGTCTATTATCCAGCTGTCCTTTTTTATCAGTTCTTCTAGTTTATTATCAAACTCGTATCTGCTTATATGTGTTCTGTCATCATTCCAGTATATGTTATCAAGATGATACAGGGGCAGACCAGTCTTCTCATTAAGCTTTTTGGCAAATACGCTCTTTCCGCTTCCACAGCATCCCAAAATGATTATTCTTTTTCCGATGTCTATGCTCATTGTTTCCTCACATCTTCGGTTTGCGTTTTCCGCTATAGTCTTTGGATATGACCTTAAACACGCATACCGTATCAGCCTGAGCGTCGGTAAACTCTGTCTCTACCTGCATCTGATGTTCTACAAGCTTTTTTAGAGCATGCTTCTTTTCATCCATGTCTTCAACAAACTGCGCCGTTCCGTTTCCTATGATGCTCGAATAATAATATCCAGAACTGCAGGGAGTATCTGCATGTATGGGCTCTCCTTCACTGAAAAGAGCAAAACATACTCTGTTACTGTTTTTTATAATTTCTATCTTTCTTCCTTCTTTAGCGCAATGGAAGAATAAGATAAGATCATCTCCTTTAAACTCATAACCGTAATTTAGTGGCACGTTGTATGGGATATCACCATCGATCATGGCAATACATGCCGTTTTGCATGAATCCAAAATCTCGATCAGTTCTTCTTTTTGTGTTACTTCCCTGTCTTTTCTTCTCATTTAACACCGTCTTTCTTCCTAAATGAATAATCACACATACTCCCGCCGGTTCCAATCTGCTGTGTATACAGAAACTCTGCCCTTGGCAGGTTGCTGTAAAGGATATCATCCACCTTGCAGAATACTGCTGTCATCTCAGGCATACCGTATTTGGTAAATATCTGCTGATATATGCATTTATGTGTGGTCATTGAAAATGTATCCTTAGGACATGCTGGAAACTCAACATCCCATCCGTATCCCAGGGTGTTTTTAAACTTTATGGGCATAGCAAACTTTAAAAACGGCACAAACCATCCGTGACCGGCAAGTTTTTCCATCGAAGCGATCTGCGGGTTGATATATTCATACATCGCATCTGCCACTGTCTTTCTTGCTTCATCCCTTGTCTTTCCATTTTCCTCTAAAATCATTACTAATGCAAGCGAAGCAAGAAGATTGCAAAGATGAGCATAATTCTTATCATCGGCATACTCGGAGTTTTCTTCTACCAGTCGATCGATCTTTGTGATTAACTGCTGTTTTTCATCTTCACTTAAGGTTTTAAAAAATGTACAGAATCTGCTGTTTTCTATCATCTTTTGGGGTATATACTTTTTCAACTTATTATGCCTCCAGATTCTTTTTAAGTTTCATCACTACCGTATAATTGCAGCTGATGCTTAAGCTTGTCTCAAATCCGTATCCTTTAAAGAATTCTTTCTTGTCCGCTTTATAAAACTCAGTAAAATATCCGGGATTGCACATAACTTCCGCTAGATAAAGCGGAGCATACTTTATTCTCATGTAAATGCTGCTCTGTTTTTCCCACTCGAGAATTATCAGACTACCATCTCTTTTTAACAATCTGTGTGCTTCTTTAAGTATCTTATTTGTCAGATCCGGGTCACATTCATGCATTACAAGACCAATGATAATGTAATCAAATGATCCTTCCTTTAGTCTTGTATCGGTAGCATCCCTGCATAAGAGCTTTACGTTATTCAGCCCTTCCCTGATAACCTTTCGCTTTCCTTCGCGAAGCATGGGTTTTGATCGATCCAGCCCGACAACCAGATTGTTTGGGTTTTTCCTTGCTATGGACAGACCGTTTGTGAATGTCCCGCAGCACATATCAAGTACCTTGCACTTTTCATTCGGCAAGATACTCTCTATTACTCTTCTTGGATCATTTCCTTTTTCAGACAGCCATATCCTGTCCAAAAGATCATATCCTATCGATAAAAAACTGTATATGTTCATATCTGTTCCTCTACTGTCTCTTAAACGGAATGCATCTGTTTACTCTCTTCTTGTATTCCTCATAATCCTTTCCGTAAAGATCAAAAAGCCATTTTTCTTCGGTATTCTTTAATATTATAGTCATTATCAGCCAGTTGATAACGGGTATAACAAGAAGCCATGCATTATGCCACATCAGCTTTAATCCGATCATAAAGATCCACCATCCGCTGTACATCGGATTTCTTACCCAGGAATATATTCCGTCTGTCTTTAAGATGTTTTCGATTATATTTTCATCCATGTTTGATCCTAGTGCTCCGATATACCAGACATAAACTCCTATCACCATTAGTATGATACCGACAATGCGAAATACTATGATCCATGCACCCTCAAGTATCCCGGATCTTAGAACATTTCCTGACATTATCAGTCCTATAAGTGTCAGCATTCCCATCCCGTATACGAGATACGGTCCTATTCCAAACATAGGCAGTTTCTGTCCTTCTTTTACATAGTTCTTCACTTTTATCACCTCTTTTATATGAACATCTGCTCATCTGTTCAAATAATAACAATGTTTGTACTCATTGTCAACAAAAACTGTTGACACTTATCATTTTTCATAGTATATTATAATATAGTTAGATATAACTAACCCATCACTTTTATACAGGTAAAGAGGTTATCCTCCAAAAATCAACGGAAATCATATAAAACCGCACGATAAATGCAATATGCCACATACTTTTCCTTAAACACCGTTGATTCTTCCGTACGAATACTTCTTTACCAAACAAAAAAGATTGCCGCAAAGCAATCTTTTTTTCATATCCCTGTCTATATTTTTAACCAAGCCCGACATCAAGAGCCATCATAAGTACAAATCCGAGCGCAAAGCAAATGGTACCGATATTTGAATGCTCTCCTTCTGACATTTCCGGAATGAGTTCTTCGACAACCACATAGATCATGGCTCCCGCTGCAAAGCTTAAGAAATACGGCATGACCGGAATAAATATACCCGCGGCGATAATAACAAGTAATGCCCCAATAGGTTCAACGACACCGGATAATACTCCCAAAAGAAAAGTCTTGCCCTTTGATGTTCCTTCTGCAAGAAGCGGCATAGAAACTATGGCTCCTTCCGGGAAGTTCTGTATAGCAATACCTATGGCAAGAGATAATGCTCCCATGAAAGAAACCTTAGCATCTCCATACATCCATCCTGCACAGACTATTCCGACTGCCATTCCCTCGGGAATGTTATGAAGAGTCACGGCAAGCACAAGCTTCGTTGTTCTCTTTAAGCCGCTGCTCATACCTTCTTCACTGCTGTCTAAATGCATATGAGGTATGACCATATCCAGGACTAAAAGAAACATCATTCCTATAGCAAAACCTATCGATGCAGGTAAAAATCCCAGCCTTCCCATATCTTCACTCTGTTCCAGAGCCGGCAGCAATAAACTGAAAAAAGATGCCGCGACCATGACTCCTGATGCAAATCCCGTAAACGCTCTCTGCATTTTTTCGCTTATGGCATTCTTAAAAAAGAAAACACATGCTGCTCCGAGGCTTGTTCCTAAAAACGGTATTGTCAATATCTGCCACATAAACTTACCTCCTAAATCTTAGTTCCGATCCACTGTATGAAAGCTGTCTTATCATTGCTGTTATAACCTGCTTTTTCGTAAAAATTCAAAGTCTCGGGTTTTTTTGACCCTGTAAGCAGCATCATCTTATAGCAGTTTGCCTGTTCGGCGATCTCCTTAGCATAATCAAGACACTCTCCCGCATAGCCTTTTTTTCTATACTCGGCATGTGTTACGACATTTTCCACAAAAGCATACGGTCTTACATTTCTCGTAAGATTCGGTATGATCACACATACACACGAAGATACGATCTTTCCGTCTATTTCATTCACGATCAGATGATGATTTTCATCCTCTATTATCTGATCCCACGTCTTTTTTATATGCTCATCCATTTTAGGAATGCTGTCTTCATGCAAATAAAGGTATAATTTGAGTATTTGATCCAGATCATCCTTTTTTGCCTCTCTGATCATATTGCTTCCTCCTATCGGTGTCGCCTTGATTATCCTAAATCCGTTTTTGTAATACAGATCTATTGCTTCTTTATTCCACTTTGCTACATTTAATACTATCCTGTCACTGTTAATCTGCTCTATTGCCCACAATAGGATCTGTTTTCCATACCCTTTATTCTGGTATCTGGTATTTACGATAAGATCATCTATCTCATTTTCCTTGAGTGCAACACTTCCTATAAGAATACTGTCTTCTATAAACAGATATACTTTATCCATTCCGGATTCAAAAAACGAATCATCCTGAATGAAATCAAAGGGTTCTATACCCAGAGCTTCTCTCATCTCATGATAGCATTCATTATAGATTCTCTTATATTCCTCCTTATGATCAGAAGAATAGGGGATCATTTTAATCGTCGATCTTTCATATATTGGATGAATATATTCCATCTCAAACGCTAACTGCATCTTTTTCACCTTATCCGTTTATATATGACATGTCACTGATATGCCTTATCAGATACTTCCCGTCATCTGTGACTATCATATGAGATACACCGCCTGCCGGTCCGTGGATATCGATCTGATAATAGGATTCGACAGTAAGTCCAAGATACATCGCATTCCAGATGCTCAAAAGATCCCCGTGAGAAACGATTATGATGTTTTCATCATCACTGGACATCACTTCTTCAAAAAACGGATAAAGACGATCCCATGCATCTTTTCTGCTCTCTGCGTCCGAAAACGGTCTGTCATATACTGTCTTTTGGGGACATTCAACACTTTCACGAAGCCACTGCACTGACTTTCCGCAGCACTTTCCGAGATTTCTCTCTCTCAGTTCCTTCCTAAGTATGGGCTCCACTCCCAGGTGTTTTGCTATCTCATCTGCCGTCTGTCTAGCTCTTTTAAGATCGGAAGAATACATGATAACTTCTTTATTTTTCAGTTCATCATTAAGCTTCTTTCCGATATTGTTTGCCTGAATCTTTCCAAAATCGGTAAGATCCCAGTCAGTCCATGAACCAACCATCCCATTTGTATGATGAACAGACTGTGTATGCTGAACTGTTATTATATGCTTCATACGATCGATCCCCTCTTATTACTAAACCAGCATGGGAAGTATCCTGTCTTCAATAAAATCAATCCTGTCCATTACGGTCGGTTTGAAATATGCTGTAAGTGCAATAACTATATTTTCCTTTGGATTGATATAGATCACGTTTCCGCTGTTGCCAATAGCTGCATATACATTGCTCTTTGGATGAATGATCCACCATAAATAGCCGTACTGCATGCCCCGAAACATCCTGCCCTCAACTGTTCTGGGCATAGTCATATCCTTTATCCATGACTTGGATACGATCTGAGTTTTGTTGTAATTTCCGTTATCAAGACACATCTGTCCGATCTTTGCCATGTCTTTTGCGCTCATGCAAAGCCCATAGCCCGGAGTTCCAAGTCCGTCTCTATCCGCAAACCATACATGATCTTTCGGTGTCTTTTCTATAGTAAAAGCTTTATGCTCCTCTGCTGACTTGGCATAATAGTTTTCATGCTGTCTTATTCCCAGCGGCTCAAATAAATACTTGTTTGCAAAATCAACGGTTATCATCCCGCTGGCCTTATAAAGGATGCCGCTCAAAATATGGATGCAGACCGTTGAGTAGCAAAACTCGTCTGTTAATCCTTTTCTTCCTCCGAGGAAATCAAGAGAAGTCTTTACCCAGTCTTCACTTGAGCAAACCTTCGACCATGGATCTCCCTTGCACTTGTATGGAGCCCTCATCGTCAGAAGATGCCTGATCGTCACATCATAGATCGTTTTCTCTCCCCGCTTTACCTGATACTCGGGAAAATAGTCAAGCACCTTGTCATCAATGCTCTTTATAAGTCCCTTATCTATCGCGATACCTGTAAGCAACGACATTACGCTTTTGGTCACGCTCGCAACATGTACTGCGTCATCAGTACTGTATCCATGCCAGCAGTCCTCATATACTGTCTTTCCATCCCTGAGTGCTGTTATCTGACAGATATTGCTTTCATTTCGCGTGCTTTGCGCAATAAATTCATGTAATTGTTCCCTGTTCAATGTTATTCCTCCTCTTGTTTGATATAAGATTTGGACGTCCTAAAACAAGGCTAATCGAATTAAAAATTCTTTTCAAGTATTTTTTTACTTCTTTAGTTAGTTATATCTAACTCATATTCATAATATATGCCCCGCTTTCGCGGAGCATATTGTTTTTCTTATTTGACAGAATCTCTTATGGCTCTAAAAGTCTTATCGCTTATGACATGTTCTATGTTACATGCATCTTCAGAAGCTGTTTCCTTATCAACTCCTAACCCGATGAGCCATTCGGTAAAGAACTCGTGTCTTTCATAGACTGTTTCTGCCAGTTTACGTCCTGATTCCGTAAAGGTTATATAGCCCTCATCAGAAACAACGATATAGCCCTTTGCTTTCATGTTCTTGACCGCAACACTTATACTTGGTTTTTTAAATCCCATCTCGTTTGCTATATCAACGCTTCTTACAACAGGCTTCTGTTTGCTCAGTATAAGAATAGTTTCCAGATAATCTTCAATCGATTCGTTGTGATTCATGGTCAGTCCCCATCCTATGTCAGTTTTTGTCTACCATTATCAATTATAAATTATCCTAAGGATTTTTAAAACTATTTTATTTCATTATGCCAGTTTCCAGCTTACCGCCTGTTTTCTGGCCGATATAAAGTTTTTGTATATACCTTCTTTTTGCATGAGCTGATCGTGAGTGCCTGTCTGGACTATCTTTCCTTTATCAACAACGAATATCTTATCAGCATTTCTTACAGTCTTTAATCTGTGTGCGATCATTAGTATCGTCTTTTCTTTTGTAAGGGCATCGATTGCTTCCATCAGATCCTTTTCATTTTCTGGATCCACATTAGCGGTAGCCTCATCAAGTATTATTATCGGAGCATCTTTCATTATCGCTCTTGCGATCGATATTCTCTGTCTCTCTCCCCCTGACAGACTTGCGCCGTTTTCGCCTATCACTGTTTCATATCCGTTTGGCAGTGCCATTATGAAATCATGACAGCATGCCTTTTGGGCTGCTGAGATCACTTCATCCATAGAGGCTTCCGGTCTTCCAAAGCGTATATTGTTAGCAATGGTATCATGGAACAGAAATACGTTCTGGAATACAAAGCTGTAATTTGACATCAGTGAATTCATTGAATAAGACTTAACATCTCTGTCATCAAGTGTTACCTTTCCCTTGTCAACATCCCAGAACCTGGCTATGAGATGGCACAGCGTTGTCTTTCCTCCGCCGGACGGCCCTACAAATGCAACAGTCGATCTTTCAGGTATTGAAAGAGTAACATCATCTATTATCTTTCTCTTGTCGTATGCAAAATCTATTCCTTTAACTTCTATGTTATGGCTGTTTGGTATTATATCCTCGCCTGTTATATCCATAGGCTTAAGATCTAAAATCTCTTTAGCTCTCTTTACACTGATATCAACTATCCTCAAAAGAGCACTGAAGCCTCCCATCAGTTCAAGTCCCGTAAATACGTGGAAGGACATCACTGACATGATGATCGCTGTTAAAAGGTCCATGCTTCCGTTAATGTAGAAGTATACGGATGAAGAAAGGATCATAACTCCCGTAAACTTAAGCACGATATTCTGGAAAGGAACAAAGCAGTTTACGGCAAGCTCGATATCAGTATTGATCTTTGATGCCTCATCTATTGTATTGTTAAGCTTTTCTCTGGACTGACCCATAAGATTATAAGCCTTGACTTCGGCGATACCCTGAATATATTCGATAACTCCTCCTACAAGGGAAGTGTCTGTCTTGACCTTTTTTTGCGACATGTTCTCACCGAATTTGCGCATTGCGAAATTAATTAGAGCAAATATCGCGATACCGCACAAAGCTATGAGTCCTATCCTGTAATCAAATATGAAGATTAACAGTGTGATAATTGCTGTGTCTAGAATTCCCTGTGTTGTAACCATTACAACTCTTGTTGCAACATCGCCTAAGGATTCCATGGTATTAGTTGTAACCGAGGTTATCTGTCCTAGGCTGTTATTGTTGAAATATCCCATCGGCAGGAATCTTAAATGCTCTGCTATATCTATTCTTTTCTGGGCGCATTCACCATATCCTCCGCGACACTGAAGCATGGTGGTATATCCTCTGATGATGGACGCAACCGTCACGGAAACTGCAAGTATCAAAAAGCCCCCGACTATCACAGATATCGATATATCATCCTGTAAAAATCCCCTCAGGACATATCCCATTGCCGGAAACTTCATAGCTTCAAACAAGGCAAGAAACACACCGAGTACAAGCGTTTTATAAAACCTTTTTCTGTTTTCTTCACTGCAGAACGCAAAAAAGTTTTTTAATGTTTCTACCATTATGCCGCACCTCCTTTTGCATTTTCCTCATTTGAATCAGTATCTCTTGCGCTGATATGAGCTTCCCACATCCTGCTATACAGTCCATTTTTTGCAAGGAGTTTATCATGTGTTCCCATCTCTTCGATATTTCCATCCTTTATTACCACGATATTGTCGGCATCGACTATTGTAGAGAGTCTGTGAGCTATCACTATCAGAGTCTTGCCGTTCACAAGCTTTGCAACAGAGTTCTGGATGACTGCTTCATTTTCAGGATCCGTGTATGCCGTAGCCTCATCAAGTATTACGATCGGTGCATCCTTCATCATCGCTCTGGCGATCGCTATACGCTGTCTCTCACCGCCGCTTAAATGAGCACCTGAACCTCCCACAACAGTGTCAAATCCGTTTTCAAGACCCATGATGAAGTCATAGCAGCCGCTGTCTTTTGCTATCTGCTCAACCTCGGAATCTGTCGCATCTCTTCTTCCCATCCTAATATTCTCGCGTATACTCATATCAAAAAGGAAATTATCCTGAGATACATATGCAACGAGCTTATTATATGATTCAAGAGACATATCCTTGATATTAACGCCTCCGATCAGTATGCTTCCCTCATCCGTATCCCAGAGCGAAGCTATCAGTCTTGCAACTGTTGACTTTCCGCTTCCCGAAGGTCCTACAAGAGCTGTCATGCTTGCTGCCGGGATCTTTAGATCTATACCGTGCAAAACTTCTTTATCCTTATAGCCGAATCTTACATTTTTAAGTTCTATATCAAAACTATCCGGAGGGGTCACTCCCTTTTCGGGTCTGTTTAATTCCTTCTGTTCCATGACATCATCTATTTCACCGAATATGGCAGCTGCCTTTGAGATATCATCATTGTAGCTCATGACTGTCATGAAAGGCGTGACTAAACCAAATGCCAGAACAAGAATACTTATGAACTGAGACAGTTCAAGAGTTCCGTTCATCGTAAATACAGCTCCTATAGGAAGGACTGCAAGAAGTATCGAAGGCGTGACAGTCATTCCGATCGAATGCGGAACTATGCATGACTTCATCCAATCAATAAAGCTGTTCGCATTTTCCTTTGCTGCGAGAACAAACCGCTCATACGAACTCTCTGCCTTTCCGAATGCCTTTATGACCTCAATGCCGCCTATATATTCAACAGCAGTATCGTTGAGTGCCTTTGTTGATTCCTGTGTTCTTCTGAAAGGAGTCTCATGATCCTTAAACATTAAAGCCATTGATATGACTCCGACAGGTATCGTAGCAAGACACAAAAGAGCCATTCTCCAGTCCAGGATCCATATATATATGAACATCACGATCGGAGCTGTCAGGTTTGAAGTGAATTCCGGTACCATATGGGCCAGAGTCGTTTCCATTGAATCAACTCTCTCGACAATGATATTCTTCATGGCTCCCGACGGAGTATCAAGAACTGTTCCAAGCGGCATCCTTGACAGTTTATCGCAGAGCGCTTTTCTTACATTTGCAAGTACCTTGAATGTTGCCATATGTGAAATATCCGTTGATACGGTATGACATATGACTCTTAAAACCCACATAACAGCCATGGCTATCGCAAGGCTTTTATAGTATTGAAAATCCCTGTTGCCCTTAACAAGATTTTCTACCAGTTTGCCCATCAGCATGAAAGGTATCATGGAAAAGCATACTCCCAGAAGAGCAAACGCAATGCTTATAAAGTAACGTACTTTATAAGTTCCTGCATATTTAAAAACATAATGCAGTATTGATTTTTGTTTCGTATTACCCATATACGACCTCCCTTGGATTAGATTTATATAATTTTTATTAGTTATATCTAACTCATGATTTAAAAGTAAACCTCTTTTCAGAGGTCACTGTTTTGAAATATTCAGATCAGCCCAAAATACTTTTTCCATCCCTGTGCAAAAAACTCATCCAGTGTCTTAGCATAATGCATAGCCTGATCACGCGTAAAATCATGTACAACAGTCTGAAAGACAGCCTCAACATTTACTGTGATGAGAAGATGCAGCTCTTTTGTATCTATCGGTTTGTGTTTCAATCCCTTCCTTTCAAGAATTTGGATATACCTGAGCGTTGTATTCTTTTCCATTACGGCTATATCGTGTACAAAGCTTTCATACCTTGTCCCCTTTGATCTGCACACGATAAGCTTAAACTCATCAAGATGATCATATATAAAATCAATGATTATCTGAGAATCCCTGCCGTCATCCCACAGCTTGTCAAGCTCGGTGTTTTCAATCATTTCAAACTGTTCGGATTCATTTATCTCATACAGACTTCGAAACTTAGAACATACAGGTTCAACAAGCGCGGAAAACATATCTTCTTTTGACGGAAAATGCTTATACAGCGCAGATACGGTCATATCGACCTTGCCCGCTATCCTTCTCATTGAAGCATCCATAAATCCGTATTCGAGGAATTCCTCCATCGCTGCTTTCATTATCTTTTCATGGCTGTCGTTTTTATTTCTGGGCATTTATATGACTCCATTGACTTATAACAAAAAGAGAACAGTGTTCACTTTCGTTAGTGTACACTGTTCTCTAAACATTGTCAACAGTTTATTCTCTATTTTTTAAAACTTCCGCAGGACTGATCTTTCCAAGCTTTCTAGTAAGGATCATACTGATAAGATCGTAGCAGATTATTATTCCTGCAAAGAGCATCACATAATGATACCAGCGGTATTCAAGATGTATTGAACATGCCACATTTGCGATGAATATCGGAAATATTGTATCCATGGCTATCTTTGCGATGGGAATGCTTATGATTGCTCCGATTATCACCACTAACCTGTTCCCGTCAAGGTAAAGCTTTTTTACTTCCTTTGGATTGAATCCAAAGATCTTAAGAAGCGATATTCCAAACCCTGCTCTGTCGATCATGACCGAGGTCATAAGATACATTACTATGCAGAAAATGACAACAGACATTGAAAGAAGCATAGTAACCATGGGTCTCATAAGATCTGAAAATATGCCTGATGATCTGTCGATATCGGTTTTTGTCGTTGTCGAATACAATCTGCCTAATTCTATATCAAGCTCATGATCAGCCATTACCACATTGTAGTAATCGTCATCTTCTCCAAACAGCTCTCTCATGCTGTCTATATCCATAAAGACGGTGATCCCTACGGAATACGGTACAATGTCAGCTACAGTAAATGCATAGTCTATATCATTGGCATTATCACAGAGCACCAGTTTGTCACCGGTCTTTAGACCGTATCTTGCCGCTGCCGCATCCGATGCGACGATTTTGTTCTTGCCCTTTACAGGTTTGACATCTATATAAGGATTATCATCATCTATTCCCATTACGGTAACATCGAGAGTATATCCGTATAATTCCTTCTTTAGAGTCTTGACAAAGCATGCCTCTCCGCCGGCAACCACCTCTTTTGTCGGATACTTGTATGTATACATGTATTCGTATCTTGTATCTTTGCTTGAAAGCCTTCCGACGCTCTCACACAGAACATAGCAGTCCATGCCCATCATGAAGATCAAAAGTGCTATCAGCATGCCTGCAACTATGGTAAAAGCCGTTCTTCTTTCTCTTAGCATCTGTCTGATCTTGAACTTGCGCATAAACGGCATATCACCCAGTCTTATATCTTTGCTCTTATTTACCTTCTGCTCGTTTTTGATGAGTGAAAGAGCTGTTCTTGACAGACTCTTGTTTATGACAAGATAGTTAACGATCATAGATACGAGTGGCGGCATAACGACCGCATAGATCAAAAGATACGGCGGTATAACTCTTTCAAACCAGGGAAGAGAATAGTATTCATATGAATCAGACATCTGCCAGCTACTTCCCAATCCGCTCAGTCCTATCAGAGCTCCTGTCATTCCTCCCAGAAAAGATAAAACTGTCGGTATCGTTATATAATGAGCCATAAGATCCTTCTTTTTCACACCGAGAGCATAAAGTGTTCCTATGACGCTGCTCTCATTCTGTATCTGATGTATTACAAATACAGACAGAACATATGTAAAAAGAACGATAACTATTATTCCCGCAACCATTCCTATAGTCTTGTTGATCTCTATATCTCCTGCTGCTCCCCCGATCCTTAAGTTATCCTCTTTAAGCATGAATTCCATGATGTTGTCAGGCGATTCGGAAAAAATCTCATCCATCATATCATCTGACTGCTTCTTAAGATCGTCTACTCCGTCTTTTAATTCCTTTACTCCGTCAAATAATTCCTGTGCACCGTCATCAAGATCTACACTGGCATCATAAGCTTCCTTTACACCGTCATTAAGCTCTTTTGCACCATCATTAAGCTCATCTGTTCCGTCATAAAGTTCACCGCTTCCATCATATAATTCATCAATTCCATCTGATAATTCTGTCGTTCCTTCGTTAAGCTTTCCTGCCCCCGTTTCAAGCGCATAGGCTCCGTTTACTGCTTCCATCGCTCCCGCATTGAGTTTGGATGCTCCGCTTGAGATCTCTCCGAGAGCTTCAGTGTAGGCTTTTGTTCCGTCAACATACTGAGCTATCCCGTCTAGACTCACTTTCAGCTTTGCTATCTCAGAAGTATCACCGCCCACTGAACTGATCATAGCTGAAACACTATCTAGCACTTCTTTGTAGTTTTCTTTTGTCAGACTTACAGCCGGAGCACCATAGGCAGTTATCTGAGCATTGATGCTGTCCTGAGCCATGCTCAAAAATCCGTCAAATATCTCCTGTGCTCCTCCTGTTATTGCACCGTTGTTTTTTTCAAGTTCGTGAAGAGCATCATCCAGTTCATTAGCTCCTCCCTTAAGTTCGGCAAGTCCGTTCCAGAGTGCATGTGCTCCGTCCTTCATATCGTTTGAGCCGTCATTAAGCTCCCTCGAACCGTCTTTTAGCTCTGCTGCACCATCTTTTAGATCACCTGCACCGTCTTTTAACTCTTTTGTTCCGTCGCATAACTCACTGCTGCCGTCATAGAGCTCTTGCATGCCGTCTTTAAATTCTTTCGTTCCGTCCTTTAACTCATCTGCGCCGTCATAAAGCTCATCCACACCATCTACAAGATCATTTATTCCATCCGTGATCTCATCCCTTTTACCGTAAGTATCACTAAGCATCTCCTGATAATACTCATCCTTGACGGATTTATAATCGAATTCAAAATCCTTGATCATCTGTTTTAGATCGTCACCGGTCATGACATCATTTAAAACAAACGCATAGGTGAGTTCCTCGGTTCCTACGTCATTTAATTTCTTGATCCTGTCATATTCATCACTTGTCACAAAAGCCACACCGAATGTCTTGCTGTCCACAGCTGTATCGGAAAGCTTTTTGTAGGGAGCATCGTAATCAACAGTACTGCCAATGCCTGTTATCAGATAGTCTTCCTTTCCTATACGGATGTGATCTCCCACAGATAAATCATGTTCTTCAGCGTATCTTTTTTCCAGTACTATCTCGTTTGAAGACCGCGCAAGGTATGGATCAGTTCCATAGCTTTCATTTTTATTGTTCACTCCGTACTTATCAAGGACTATAATATCTACCTTTTGTCTGTTTTCAAATATCCTGAGTACAGATCCGTCCTCCATGTTTATGTCATAGCTTATATGAGGTTCGATCGTAACACCGGCTTTTTCTATCTCTTCTATCTGATCATCCAAAAGAGGCGTAAACAGCGTTACCTGCCCGTCTTCCATATTGCTGTTTTTCTGATTTAGATCTGTTCCCCTGATAACTATCTCGGCTGCATCGACCAAGGCTATCACTATATACATGCATAGGGCGATCATGAAAAACAGCGACAGGTATCTAAACAGGTTTGCTCTGATCTCTCTTGGAAATCTTTTTATTAGTACCTTTTTCATTACAGATCCTCCAGATCAGCCGCAGGTATTCTTTTTTCATTCATGTATTCTGTCTTTACAAGACCATCCTTTAAAAATATGACCTTGTGGACCATGTTCTTTATTGAATTATTATGTGTTACTATCAGCATGGTCGTGCCGTAACGCTCATTTATCTGCTCAAGAAGGATGAGTATATCCCTGGAAGTATTGGAATCCAGAGCACCTGTTGGCTCATCGCACAGCAAGAGTTTCGGATTCTTTATCAGAGCTCTAGCTATCGCGCATCTTTGCTGCTGTCCTCCCGAAAGCTGCGCCGGAAATTTGTTCTGATGCTCTGTAAGTCCCAAAACATCCAAAAGTTCATCCATATCAAGCGGATCTTTTGCCAGATATTTACATACCTCTATGTTTTCTTTTACCGTAAGATTGGGCACAAGATTGTAAAACTGAAAGATAAAGCCAAGGTTATCCCGTCTGTAATCTGAAAGGGCATCTGACTTCATTCCAAAAACTTCAGTTTCCTCAACCTTTATCGAACCGCTGTCCATGATATCCAGACCTCCGATACAGTTTAAAAGAGTAGATTTTCCGGATCCGGATGTACCCTGAATGACACACATCTGTCCTTTTTCAACTCCCGTATTCACGCCTTTTAAAACCTGTACATAGCTGCCGCCCTGACCGTAGCTCTTCTTTACATTCTTAATCTCAAGATACATATCTGATCTCCCAACGTTTAAAAATTTTACATAACAATGTTATGTAATTGTTATTTTTTTACCGTTCCCGATATTATCGAAAACGGTATATGTTAATCCTGATCCTGTTTTACCATTACCAGTTCGACCCATCCCTGGATCAGATAATTCATGATCGATCTCATCCTTTTCTTTGCGATCTCTTTATCAGGCTCATGCTTTATCACGTGTATCATCGCATCTACAGTAATATGCGACATCCAATGTGAATAGTATTCATCATATGTATAACCCTCAAGCGAAGACAGCATAAGCGGTGTTGAACGCTGTATCATATCAACAAATTCATCAACACAGTTTTCATATGCCGTGTTTTCTGCCGAGCTAAGAAGCAGCATAAAACTGTCATAATATCTGTAAATATATTCGATCAGCATGTCACTTAGATCGCTGTGGTCCATTTCCATGTTTTCTACCGATTCGAGCTTTGCCATGTATTCACTGTCTTCTTTGAAATGCTCGGTAATCAGTTCCTTAAGTCCGTTAACCGGTCTGTCTACAATGGCTGCAAAGAGCTCTGCCTTATTCTCAAAGAAGAAATACAAAGCTCCCGTAGTTACTCCTGCCTGCGCGCATATGTTTCTAAGCGATGCCTTGTTATATCCCTTTTCAAGGAATTCCTTCTTAGCTGCATTTAAGAGCAATTCTTTTTTCTTGTATTCGACATCCTGCTTCATTATTTTCCCCATAAACAATAGATAACGATGTTACGTAACACCGTTATCTTAGTATTCTTATTACATTTTGTCAATACCTTTTATTCTTTTTATTTCATATGTGAATAATTTATAAGAATATCTTCACAGAACCTCAGCAGTTTCCTTATTGCCAAAAAGATGATTATGAGAGCTATCTGCTCTACATAGTACATAGGCTCCCTGTTACCGTCCGTAAACTTTCTGATCATGTCAGCGATAACAAAAAACGGCATAAAAGAAGCAATGATAACAAATAACGCCAGTATTATTCTTCCTGTGATATATCTGTATTCGTTCATAATATTGCCTCTTTCATTTATGAGTTAGTTATGTCTAACTCTGACAATATTACTATATAATCTTCACATTTTATTGTCAAGTTTCATTCATTTTTTAACATGCTATGATGCCTGCAAAGAAACCATACGCGCATGTCCCATCTGTAATATGTGATGCCGCAGTCTGATCTCTGCCCTTTGATACATGCCTGACCGATTTCTTTCGGTAAAGGATTCAGCCCGTACATGTAATCATACAAGTTTTTTTTCATCTACTTTCACAATTCCCACATGACTCCCATATTCTGAAAACCATCTTTGGGTATGCATCCGTCACATGTCTTTTTGCCGCTGCCACAGCCGCTGCAACCTTCACATGAATGCTGCTCTCCTGGTTTTGAAAACTCCACTCGCTTTATCTGCCCAAATCGTTCCAAGAATTCAATATCACGCTTTACATTCTCTACCGGCATGTTCAGTTCCATAGCGATCATTTCGATCGTTCTGGATTTTCCGTCCTTTAACAAAGAAATCAGTTCGTTCATTTTCTGTACCTGTTTACCAGATTAGTGTTCCGATATGATAAGCGATTCCTGCAAGGATCAGGGCTACTCCTGTATAGTAAAGTGCTATCCTTGCTGTCCACTTGACCGAATGTGTTTCCTGATAGGTTGCTGCAAGGGCAACGATGCATGGCATATTAAATGTCATCGCAAATATGAGTGCAAGTGCTTCCGGTTTTGAAACATTTGCGACAAGAAGCTCATTAAGGTTATCAGCCACTACAGCGCTCTGCATAGAACCTACTGTAATTGAACCTGCGCCTGTGTAAATAGTACTTAAAACACCAAGAGCTCCCTCTTTGCCAAGGCTTGAAGCAATAAATGCCATGAATGTCTGCCATCCCATGCCGAATACCTTTGTAACAGGCTCTATGAAATGCCCGAACTTATACAGAACACTTGATGTGATATCTCCTGAAGGAGTAAACGATAAAAGCCAGAATACAAAAGCAACGACAACTACGACCTTGAGCGCTCTTATAAAAGTGTCTTTCGTTCGACCGAATACATATCTGAAAAGCGAACCCCACTTGGGTCTGTGATACGGCGGCAGTTCCATGATCATGCCGTAACGATCTTCAGACTTGACAAGCGAACGGCCAAAGATCTTCGCTGTAAGCCACATATGAAGGATCATAACAAGCAGTATTATAACTATGATGAGCGGCGTCCATGCTCCAAAGAAAACAGTAGAAAGCATGGGTATGACTGCCCATGCGGCGCCGCAGGGAACAGCCCAGGCCAGTGCTATGGTCAGTACCTTCTGTCCCCAGTTATCGATAACTCTGGTTCCTGCTGCGCCACCCATTGTACATCCAAAGCTTATTAAAAACGGCATTACGGATTTTCCCTGAAGACCGAATTTTGCCATAGTATTATCAAACACATAAGAAATACGTGCCATGACACCAATTTCTTCCAGCATGCCAAAGACAAGCGTTACACCAAACACAAATCCCAACATCTGTACGATAAAGGCTACAGAACGGATTAAAACATCGCAAAGGATAGCGGCTATGAATGACGGACAGCCTGCATTTAACAAGGCATCATTTAATGGATCCGGTATATAGCCGATAAGCTGTCCTACCCCCATCAGGGGAAGTGCGGGAATAAATGATGCAATGAGTCCTAGTACAATAATCAGAACTACAACAGGTTTTCCCCAGAAATGATGTGTGATGATTTTGTCAAACCTGCCCAGTGAAACCCTTTGATCCTTTCCCTGTACAACATCTGAAAGCAAGTCATCGATCCACGAAAACTTCTTTTCACCCATTAAAACAACACCTTTTTGTACAGCAGAAACAGCCGACTCGAAAGCTGATTTTTTTTCACCGCTTAAAGACTCTTTTATCTTTTCTATGACAGGACTATCTCCCTCTATGGCTTTTGCGGCGAGCCAGACTTTTGAATATCCCGGTATAACATCTTCCGGTATCAGATCCTTTATCTTTGTATAGCTGTCGATTTCTTCATAGCTTTGTTCCAGTTTTTCGACTTTAAGGATCGTTTTATTGCTTAAAGCCCGCTCCAGAGCACTGTAGAATCCATCATATGCCTTTGTATCAGGGGCTGAGAAGGATACTACGGGAATTCCCAGTTTCTTTTCAAGAACTGCTGCATTTACAGTCTTGCCCTGTTCTTTTGCGACATCGCTCATATTAAGTATAAGGAAACAGGGTACCGTAATTCCTGCGTAATCCGAAAGCATGTAAAGGCTTCTTTCAAGCTGTGAACTGTCAGCTAGGATACAGACAACATCTGCTTTTCCTGAAGCTATATAATCACGTGTTATCATTTCCTCATCTGAATTGGCAGATAAGCTGTAAGTTCCCGGAAGGTCAGCTACAAGATATTCCGTACCGTTATGATAGAAGTGTCCTTCTTTCTTCTCTACTGTCTTTCCGGGCCAGTTGCCCACATGCTGTCTCATGCCTGTAAGAGCATTAAACAGTGTTGACTTTCCTGAGTTGGGCTGACCCAACAATGCTATTACTTTTTCTTTCTGATCAGCCATTGTCTTATACCTCCACTTCTATCTGATCACACTCTAAGCGATTAAGTGCGATCATCGTATCTCGCGAATAAACAAGAACAGGTCTGTTCTTTTCATTCTTGATAACTGTTACTTTGCATCCCGGTATAAGACCGATCGAAGTGATCCTGCTCACAAATCTGGCATCTCCGTTTACGGTCGAGATTACACCTTCCGCGTCTTTTTCAAGTTCTGAAAGCTTTTTCATTTTTTCCTCCTTATAGTTAGAAAGAACTAACCATACTGTATTATGGTTAGTTCTTTCTAACTTGTCAAGACCTTTGATCTGTATTTATAGCCAGACTATACTATTATTCCCTTATAATTCTTAGCAGTATCACTTTCATCTGGTATATACCAGTAATCACATGAATCCGATCCAAGTGCAACTGTATGAGTTAGTATGAGTTTTGCATGCATCAGCCTTGCATATGCATGATCAAGAGCACACATATGGGGCATAAGATCCATATAGCCGTATTTCTTTGCATAATCAACTAGCGGACACCCTACAAGAGTAAAGGCATATCCCTCTTTAACACCCTCAGGGTTTATCTTCATTTGCCAGGTATCAAGCCATTCTCCTTTTGATCTTTTTTCTGAGACCTTATCAGCATATTTCTGATAGCTCTTATACAGTGAGGATCTCAATATGGAAAGAACATATTTCCTGTTAATGTTTAAAAAGACGCCCATCCACTTCATCTGCTTATAAAGATCATCTATTATCTCATCGATTGCTTCTCCTCCCATTCGATGATCAGAAGCTTCATAATAAGACAGAAACAGAATGAACATATCAAGATTTGTGGCAAGTGAGTTTTCCTTCCCTCCAAGATCAGGTGCTTTAGCAGCCAGTCTGGGTCTTATCTCTTTTGCTCTCTTAACAATTCTATCTTCCTCTTTGCGAAAGTGCTTTTTCAGATATCGTATAATCGCTTTTCTTACCATCTGTTCCATTTCGATACCTCTATTTGCACATATTCACAAGGCTCCCAATATTTTCAATCTCACATCTTACTAAGTCGCCCTTTTTAAGATATACAGGTGGCTTCATGCCCATTGCAACCCCTCCGGGAGTCCCTGTAGCTATAATAGTTCCTGCCTTTAACGTCATTCCCTGCGACAGTTCCGATATGGCCTCTTCAACTGAAGTTATCATATACTTGGTATTGCTTTCCTGTCTTATCTGATTATTGACGTAGCAGCATATCTTTAAATCATGCGAGTTTCCTATTTCATCCTTTGTAACAATACAGGGGCCCATGGGAGTGTAGCCGTCAAGGCTCTTTCCTCGATACCACTGCTGATGCTTTAACTGAATGTTTCTGGCGCTTACATCATTTATGATCGTATAGCCGAATATATAATCCCCTGCCTCTTTTACAGATACATTAAGCGCATCTTTTTTTATGATAACTCCGAGTTCAACCTCGTAATCAAGACTGTCTACAAAATCATAAACCGGTATTATACCGTTTGGATCATTTGAACGATTCACTCTCTTGGAAAAATAAACAGTATCCTTCTTCTTTGTAAAATCCAGTACATCAACAGTTTCTTCTATGTGCGATCTGTAGTTTACTCCAAGACAGATTATATCCTGAATGGGGATCGGTATCGGAGCTATTATCCTGTATTCGTTTTCTTCGCTTTCTATTTCATCAGCTTCAAGCAAGCTGACTATTACCGGATATATCTCATCAAAACGCAGGATCAGATCATTCATATCCTTTACATTTATGCCAAGGGATTTAAAAGATACAAGCCTTCCATCTTTATATTCAAGTGCTACGTGCTGATCGTTTTTTGATTCTACAGTATATAATCTCATGATTTGTATTCTCCTTTATACCGGTGTCTGCATGAACTCATCTATAGCTTTTAAAACCGGGATTGCATATTTTTCTTCGCCGAAAAGCCACTGCTCATGCTGCATATCAAACTCTCTGATATCAGGGTCATGGAAATACTTTTTGTAACGTTTTAAGTATTTCTCTCCCATTTTATTTGCATATATGAAATGTGCTTTTGTATGCTCCACGTTTATATCATCTTCAAGATATGTGAGCAGATCTGTATAATATTCATTCTTTATTGATCTTGGATCGAATTTTGAAAAGCATGCCATGAATTTATCGGCCGCCTCATCATCCATTAAAAAGAAATCTTTTAATTTTTCTTTTGTCTTTCTCTGCTTTTTCTCATTTTTGGTAAAACTTGTTAAAAGCGGGACCACGAGCATGGATTGTAGCTTTGCACTTATCTTTCCGCTCTGATCAAGATCGGGACTGCCGAATATCCCGTGATCGATATGTACTTTCTTTCTCTGTATCAGCTGTCCCACAAAACTCGATCCTAAAGAAGATCCAAGTGCCGCATTCAGTCTTCCGTTATGATGTTCGATAATGTATTCCTCTATCTTTTCTGTGACAGTGATCATATCAGGAAATATATCACTGCCGCCGTCAAATCCGTCATAGTTTACGCAAATGAGATGGTATTTTTGTTCCAGCTTTAAAAAGACGTTTCCAAAATTTGTCTGCCAGTCGCAGCATGTCCCCGGAAGCAGCATAAGTGTTTTTTCATTGTCTGTTCCAAATTCTTCAAATGTCATATAAAAGCTCCTCTTTTATTATTTTTATGGTTTTTGATTTCATATATGAAAGTTCATTTTCGCTTAGCCCTTTGTTCATGTATGTATGACAGTAGCTTTCCATTAAACCGATAGAAATTTTTAAATCCTCCCATGAATGCGGTCTGTTTTTTGCTTCATCCGGAAAATTCTCGTAAAGACTCTTTAAAGCAGTATTTTCGAAATCATCGTACAGTTTTGCTACATCACGATCACTGTGGCGGAGGCCTTCCAGCTCTTCATGAAACGAAAAATATTCGGTATGTTTTTTTTCAAACGCTGTAAGAATGTCTTCTATTTTTAATTGTGCAAAATCCTGCTTGGAAACTCCGGCAATATCACCTATACTCGTAAAGCTGAAGCTTAAGGCAGCCAAAAGAAGATCCTTTTTGTTCTTAAAATATCTGTATGCAATTCCGGTCGATACATTTGCGTTACCGGCTATCTCATCAACCGTTGTTTTGTGATAACCGTTTTTCACATAAAGATCCAGTGCCGAAACTAAGATCTTTTCGCGTGTCTTAACAGCTCTGTTCTGGATTATTTCTTTATCGGTTCTTCTCTGTTTTATTGATTTTTTATTAGTCATATTTGGGGGTCCTTTAATAAGTGAGATATTTCTCACTTATTAAAATATACTCTCTTTTCTATGTTTATCAACAAAAAAACGTATCCGGCAACCCAATCTGGATTTCACCTGATACGTTTATTAACAGCATTAATTAACAGCTATTCATAAAACCTTCCACAGATTTAACACAGATAGAATAATGTCCAGGGTTTCCTCTCGCGCCTTTTGACATTCGTTAGGATATTTCTTTTCTCTTGGCAGCATATTGTTATTGACTGGGAAAATACCTAGATTATGGCTTCCAATTTCAGAATTGATGTGTCTGTAACCATGCTTAAACCCGCTTCTTTCAAGTCTTTTGACAAGAAGCTCTGCATCTCTCTTTGCCGGAACGGATTCATCATTTGTCGAAGTGAGAAAGAGTATGTCACCGTTTATTTTTTCAACAGGTATCTCATTCTCTGTCGTTCCTTTTCGATCCCATTCATCAAAAAAATAAAGAAGTCTGATATTTCTCTCCCTGATACATCTTCTCACAAAATCCCCAAAGAGATTTCCTTTTACAACATACGAAAAATCCTGTCCTTTAAAAGATATCATCGCTTTGCAGGGATCATCGGATTCCTTGCCTGTTCCCTGCATGATATGACCGAATGCCGATGCTGCTATAACAAGACTGATATCAGGCACAACGCTTGCCGCAAGAAGAGCTATTCCTGCTCCTTTGGAATTTCCGTATATACCTATACGCTTATAGCCGAGCTTCTTTAGTTCATCACAGGCTGACTGAAACTGTTCAAGAGGTATGGCCCGCATACTCTTCTTCTGACCTTCGCCTCCATAATATGACATTGCAAGAGAAGAATATCCTTTATCCATAAAGAGTTTTGCATACTTTTGGGGCAGTTCCAGACCTTTTAGTCCCTGTACCACAATAAGAACCCTGTCGTCATTATTTGGGGCTTCATACAAAACGCCTTCAAAACCATTTTTCTTAAATATATACTTCTTCACCTGAATAAACTCCATCACTGAAATAATGTGCATATCCATGCAGCCAGCGCACTGGCAGCGGGAAATATGATAAGAAGCTTGAGCAACTGACTCTTTATGTTATATCCGTACTTCCTGTTGGAATAAACACTTTCTACTTCCGGAAAGTAAAACTGGAAGAAGTGATACTTCATGAGCAGGAAATAATCAAAGCAGACCATATCGTAAACCTTATAGATCGTGAATATTAAAACAAATCTCAAAAAGAACTGAATAAAAGTATAACCACTTCTAAAGCCATCCCAGATAGATACTATTCCTACACCCAGGATCATAAGCATACTAAAGATCATCAGTGACCAGCCAATTATCCTTGCTCCGTAGAACAGTTCTTCATCTCTTGGAAGAAGAACATCCTGCGCCTCTTTAGGTGCTGATGAGAAAAATTTCTTGTCCTGAATAAAAGCTACGGCCGATAAAAGCATCAATGATATAGCCGCACAGAAAACTATTGATAAAAAAATCGTTAATAACATGTCTTTTACTCCTCCTAGTTATTCTTATCTGTATTATCCGCTAGAGAATTATCTCAACTGAACAACATGAATAATCCGGCCGTTATCATGCTTAAGAAAGGATATGCTATGATCCTTATGATCTGATTTCTGTTATTAAATCCCCTGTCCTTCCATCCCGCGCACTCGGCTGTTTCCGGAAAGATCTTCTTAAAATATCCGATCGTCATAACAAGCCACTGATCCTGTACGATGATATCAAAGGCTTTCATTACGTACAGCAGAACAACAAATCTTACAGTCAGCTTTAAAAATCCGTATCCGTTTCTTATCCCGTCTATGCCAAGATATATGATCCCGTAAAGCATGGCAGCCAAAAAGAGAGCAAGAAGCAGATGTGCCGTTATCTGCTTGCCCTTTGAAGGCTTAGGGTGGTTCTTTGCAGCAAGTCTTACATCTTCAGGAAGAAATCTCAGTACGACCGAAGGATCTGCTATGGGACTTGCTATCACAATAACCAGTATTTCAATTAAGCACAGAACTAATGCCACTATTACTGTCTTTAACATTTATTGCTCCTTTGAGGATATAAGAAACCCTCCCTCATCTGTTACTATCCTGTATTTTTTTGCCAGAGGATTCCTGTTCCCGACAACGCAGTAATCACAAATATCACTATTTCCGCAGGTCCCGCACCTGATAAGTGTCCCATGAAGCTGTTCTATTCCGAAAAAATCACAGTTGCACATTAACGGCAGCACATGCAATAGATCATGCTTTTTTGCAAACTCCGCATTCGGACATTGTGTAAAATGATATCTGACCGCATGTTCATTCCTATCAAAAGGCTCGTCTACATTAATAAAGCCATCTGGAAATAATATGGCATCTTTGCGATCTCTGTTTCCGGATTTTCTGAATACCTTATCTATCAGCCACAGATCAAAAGAACGGTTTAGATCTATTACCTTTCCCAGCTTTGTAAATGATCCCATGAACATGTTTTGGACAAATTCCTGTAATTGTGTGATCGGAGGCTGATCCGGGAGTAAAGGATATAGCGAAAATATTAAAAGTCCGCCGTAAATAGCATAGGCATGACCGTTTTTCTTTCCGCCGTAATCGGGAAGATCCTCAAGGTATTCATTATATTTATCTTTGGTCTTTTCCCAGATGCTTTCCCCGAGACTGTCCCCATATCTTGAAACAAGCCAGTCCTTTATGAGCTTGCAATATGGCAGATCGCTTAACTGTAAATGATCATTTTTCATATCTAATTACCTCACAAAACCGTTATTTATGTCATCGCTTTAGGCTTATCCGTTCCCACATGCCTTTTTCGGGAAATTGATTAAGCCTAACAACATGATCAAATCCCAGAGAATCAAGAATATCTATCGCCTGGCTATAGCCTGCATCAAGGAGTTTTGCATCATGGCAGTCGGAATTTATGATCACTTCTCCTCCCCAGGCTTTCCATTCCTTGAGCAAAAACCTATCGGGGTAGGGTTTAGACATGTATCCTCTTGCAACTCCTCCGGTATTTACCTCTAACAGAGCATTTGTGTCAAACATCGCTCTTAAAGCATCAAGAGCCATCATGCGATATTCCTTGGATTCCTCATCATACATATGAAGTACACCGTTGTTGTACCGCAAAAGATCAAAATGTCCTATTATTGCCGGTTTTGATTCAAGTACATAATCCCTGAACATGGAATAATACTGCTTTGCCATTTTAAGTCCGTTTCCGCCGCAGTATTCGTTAACATATCCGAGTAGATCTGCTGCCTGTCCATCAATACTTGTATACGATCCGTCATGGTTCTTAAAATAATGGACAGAGGCAATAAAGTAATCATAATCTTTCGCATCCACACAGCTGAAAAGATCTCTCTCTATGCCAAGATAGATAGCCATCTTTCCAGAATATTCCCCCTGTATGGCTCTGATCTCTTTTTTGTAATCATCTTCCCTAGAAGGATCTATACAATATCCGGGATCGAATGTCTGAGGTGCGTGCGAAGTGAAACCTAAAGAAACAAATCCCATTTCATAGGCTCTTTTGGCCATATGACGTGCAGGCGTCTTTCCATCGCAAAAAGTTGTATGAACGTGTGCTGATGATAATATCTGCGTCATTTTATCCTCGTTTTCTTTTCATCACTTCTTTGCCACACACTGGTATGTAAACGGAGATATCTTTCTGTACTTTACCTTTTTAAACCCAGCTTCATTCACAAATTCAAGTATCTCTTCTTTTTTATACATCTTTACATCACCGGTTTTCATTCGGGGGAAAACAAAATTAGTCAAATTTCTTATAGGGCTTATACAATCCAGATCATTCAAAATCAGATATCCTCCCTTTTGAAGTATGCGATACATCTCATTAACAGCTTTCTGAGGATGAGGATAATGATGAAGACTTAAGTTACATGTGACAACCTTATACTGTTCATCATCAAGCGGCATATTTTCAGAATCTCCAATTGTAACTATCGCATTTTGGGGAAGTCTTGATCTTGTTTTTTCTATCATTTCTTCTGAAAGATCTAAAGCGTTTAACTGTATGTCAGGAAATTTCTTTGATACTTCATAAAGAAAAGCTCCCGGACCGCATCCGATATCAATGAGTCTGCCAGGATTTATCCTCTTTATAACATCCATCGCAAATCTGTAATCATGGCGCCAGTATCCGTCACGAGCCAGTCTGGAATTCTTATGCTTATTGAAATACTCTCTGGATCTAGACTTGGCGTCGTCACCCTTTTGAGGTTCATAATTGTCGGCAATCTCAAATATCGGCAAAGCCCATTGCCTCATCTTATCCCATACAGGCATTGCATTTCCCGGATTTTCTTTTCGATAAGTATCAAACTTGGCATCAAGATAGCGCATTTCTCTGATACCGTTTTCACAATGATCTGATACCATAAGTTTTCCAAGGATTGTCTTTGACATGACACTGTATAAAAGACGCATCGATGTAGTTTTTGATCCACCGTCATAAAATGCATCTTCGCCTTCAGGCATCACAGGAATATCCTGCTCTTTAAGATAATCAAAGCATTCCTTTGTCGCATCCATTATCATCTGAATATCAGATTTTGTTGCATTCTTAAGGTTGCAGTCCAATCGATAACACAGATAACAGTACGGCATGATCTCAGCGATATGATACATGTAATATGCGTACATATTGTCTACAGGAGTTACCTTGTATCCTTTGACATTAAAGGCTTTCTTTATTTTTTGAATATCCGAAGATGAAGCTGCGCTGTATAATCCTCCGATTGTCAGATCTGTTACCGGAAGACGTCCCGCAACTGTCATTCCTTTCTCTCTGTGTCCTGCAGATCCCTGAAATCCATAAAGATGTGGTATGTCCCCAAGTATTTCTTCACATTTTTCCGTTTCCATGTTGTTGCCGACTAGAACAATAATGTCGGTATTTAGAGAAGTCAGCGTAGGTAGCAAAGCTATCTGCTGCTGTCCTTGCATAACAGAAAATACAATATCATAATGTTCATTGTCTGCTTCTTTTAGTACGCGAGGGTGATCGACAGTAGTTTTCCTTTGCAGATGATGCCTGATCACAAGTCCGTTTTTGTTAAGTTCTTCATAAGTCGATCTGGCAACGATCGTTACATCATTTCCTGCCTCACATAAATAGTGAGCCATCAGCGAACCGATCGCTCCGACTCCAAATAACAGTATCTTCATCTTTCATTTTCCTCCCCACTATCTTTAATCTCCTGTCCGACAAGCTTTCTTGCTCCGAAAAACATAACGATCCATCCAAAGCTCTCAAATCCGGAACAGAATCCGTTAAACTGCCACGGTATGATGATCTCGATCAGATATCCGATTCCCGCAACAACCAGCGGCGATCCAAGTATCCATGTTTTCTTAAGGTCAAACGTTCCTCTTAGGATCAGACCTGTCCATCCTATAAGAACAGTTAACTCAAAAGCAAAGAAAGTCACCCAGTACGGCACGATCTGAACCATATATGAGCGGTTCCACATGGAAACGGCAAGTTCTGTATTCTTGCTCGCCGCCTCATAAAGCACATTGAAATTATGTATAAGTGTCCCGCATTCAAGATGAAAATACATAAAACTCATGATGCCAAGGATCAGCCCTGATATATACATATAAATCAAAGCTTTATCCCATTTGCTTTTTAGATCCGAAAACCTAAAACGTAAAAAATCAACAAAAGGCAGCGCCGCCAATGTATAACAGACTGTACCGATCAATCCCCCGATATTTGAAACCGCTATTCTCCAATCAGCTATAGAAAGCCAACCCGAAGATATCATCCCGGAAATAACAGTACTGTCTTTTGGTTCAATACCCATACAGTAATCGCCTATGAGACACAAAAGCATCCCCGGTATGATAAAAAGCATCCTGTTGTATATACTTCTCAATTCATTTCCTGTCATGTTTACTTTATTAACTCCATCTTGAAATCACACAGTTCATCGCCTGCTCCAATTGTCTTGGTTCTCGAAAACTTAAGCCCTGGAAGGTTTCCATACGTATGAACGTCATTTTCGCAAAACAGTATATTTAATTCAGGACATCCCTGTTCGGTAAGATATTTATTATATGGACACTGTATGATGTCCATCCTAAAACAGTCATTTTGCTTCGGATAGAATATGTTTTTAAATCCGGCATCTTCTCCAAACATTTTATGGCTCATTACATCCCACATTTTAAGAAAAAACTTCTTAAAACCAGGTATACTGCAGCATTTTGCTATCGACTGTCCTGTTTTAGTGGATTTTTGAGCCATGATCTTTTTCATTACATCATAGGCAATATCTGCATCAGCCTCTTTCATTGAAAGATATATTGCTGCTGCGGGAAATATAAATGAATCCGTATGCATGCTCACACCCTTGGGAAGGTCTAGGTGATCAGCATACATCTTATAAAGACGTTCATAGGAATCATTCCACACTTTCTCGCATTCAGCAGATGATAATCTTTTTGAGATCTCAGTTTTAAATACCTGCTTGCTATTAAGAGTCTTTAAGGTCTTTTTCCTTAGTTTTTTATCTGTCATCATCCTACATCTGCTCCGTTTTGATCGCTTTTTTAAGCGGGATCCATACTATATAAAAATATACAAATCCTATCAATGCAGTAACAAACTGAACCAGAGAAAATGTAGTCTGAAAGATCCCCATCTTATTTCTTAGAGGACTTTCTGCAGGAATATATGTCGGAAGGAGCCATAAGGCTATGGTAAGACCCATGAAGCATCCTTTTGCTGTACAGGCAAGCAATGCCGATAAAACAGACTTGAAATTTATGATACCTTTATCTGTGTTTACAGCTGGTTTGAATAAGAAGTTCACCACTATGACAAGGACTGCATTTCCTATCATTATGAGAGGAATGATCCCGGGAACAGCCGTCATCACAGGAGAGGCAGCTATAATAAATGCCGTTACAGGCGTTATGATCGCAAGAATGATTCCCCACATAAGCCCTGCTGCCATGACTGCCAGTATGAGGCATAGATTAACTATCGGTCCGGTGATATAAACACTCAGATTCTTAAAAAACTGACTTGCGATACATATTGCAAGCAGTATTGCCGTTACGGCTAATTTTTTTGTGTTACTGTTCATAAGTTTTTCCTCTTGTCTTTCTTTTCTTATTCAGGGTTTTTGATCTTATCAGGCACTATCCAGTAGTCACATATGTCACCGCCTGTTGCCAGTGTATAATCTCTATGAAGCACTCCGTGAGAAGCTCTGGTTGAAAGATAATCTATATCACAGCAAACAGGAAGAGCTTCTAAATATCCGTTCTTTCTGGCAAAGGCCTCAATAGGGCATCTGGTAAAGTGGTAGTAACTCCCGTCTTTATGCTTTGTGTCATCAAAATTGAAATCCCACGTCTTATCCCTGTACTGCGGATGTGCGTCGGCCCAGTCCTGCATAGCATGAAACTTAACCTTTGCCCTTTGCATATCCTCGGGATTATTCAGATCCTTGCCTCCCATGATCTTGCTGATAAACGCGCTTTCCATGAACTTTTCTATAACGATCCGATAGGAGTCGGTATCTATCTTGCCGTCTGCCGCTTTCCATATAGCCAGAAAAACAAAACACATATAGATGTTTCCTGCCATTGGATTATCTGCTCCGATATCATCGCATTTTGAAAGCATGTCTCTGTAAATTGCCGGTGCTTTTTTAAGCGCCATGCTTGTTATTTCTTTTCCATATTGTTCTTTCATATATTTTTTAAGGATTAACGGAAAAAGTTTTATATATGTTCCTTTGTATTTCATCATGATCTTATCTTCCCCTTGCCAGTTCAACCATTTGGTTCCATCCTTTTTTTGCTTCCTTTACTATCGGAAAAACCGGATAGCAATGGAACATTCCCTCACCAATGATCATTTCATAATTCACTCCGTACTTTTTCATTGCCTTTTCAAATGACGGAGCACACGCATAAAGAGTTTCATCCGAACCGTACATGAATGTCACGCGGGGACAATCTGTAAAATCTCCCTTTTGCAGCCATATCATATAATCAGGTACAGTCATGTCACCGTGTCTCATGATATCCACTGCTGTTTTCATATACTCGGCAGGTATGGCCACATCTTTTTTATCCAGTTCAAGCATTCTTTGCCATTCTTCTTCGTTTTCAACACAGGTACCCGGTGAAATAGCTATGATATGACCGGGTACAGGGACATCTTTATGTCCGTCATTGATATACGGGATCATTCCCAGTGCAAGATTTCCGCCTGACGATGTTCCGAGAACGGAAATATTGTCAGACTCATAACCAGAAAGCATCATCTTATACGTTTCATGTATCATCTCATATGCTTTTGTAAGCGGATAATCCGTGCAAAGGGGATAATAGGGTACATATACATCATTGCCGGTTTCCTTTGCAAACTGCAGGGCCTTTTTGATCGCATCTGGTCTTGGAGCCATTACCATGCCTCCGCCGATGATAAAGAGATTTGCGCTTGATACTCTGTTTTTGTGTATCATCTTTAATACCGTAAATCCCATTACATTAGTCCTGTTAATCTCAAATTCAGGATCATTGAGATCAGGTATGTAGTTCTTTTTATTTTCTTTCTTTTTCTGTTCTATGATCTCATCGGCACTCTTTCCTGCCCACATCCTTTTTATGCCTATGATCTTTACCAAGCGCTTAAGTATTTCATATTTAACGCTCATATATCTGCCTCCTCATAAAACTGTATCGCTTTCTTTGCAAAATCCTTCGGATGCATCATCACAAATTCCCCGTGCATCATATCCGGTATCTTTACCACTTTTAGATCAGGTATATATTTCTGATACCATTTAAGATCCCGAAATCTTGATCCCCATTCGCATGTGCCTACCCAGAACTGAATCTCAGTATCTATATCAGGAAAATGTTTTGGTATCTCGTAATTATTTGCAGACCAGAAAATGTTCCAGATCGTTTTATTGCTGTATGTTTTCAGATATTCTTTGATCTGTCTATATTCCTCATCAGCATTTTGGGGATCTCTGGCAAACCTCTTAGGAGGAAAAGCTGCCTTCATCATCGCTATTGATGACCTTCCCGCTTTGACCATCAGATAATCTCTTACGCAGAGCAGTTTGCAGATCCATCTAGGATACTCATAAGGCGCCGTTCCGGCATCGATTATCGCTTTCTTTACAGATATTTTGCCACTAGATAAAAACCTTGTTGCCATTCCTCCGCCGTAGCTGAGACCATAAAGAGCCTCAAGATGATCGATCTTTTTATCCTTTAACCACACAATTACGTCATCAACAGTTTTCTCTACAGATATAAAATCCGTATGCTCCTTTGGATCCTGACCGTCAGGAACCACCAGCATAACATGAAAGTACTCCGACAGTTCTTTGGCTGCATACGCATGTTCCTGCCACGACTCACAGCTTCCGGGAAAGAAAAGGAGTTTCTTTTCATGCTCAGTTTTGTATTCTCTTATATACATTGTTTTCTCTATTCAATAAAATCATTTATCTGAAACCAGTTTATAAAAGGCCAGACACATAAATGCCCACCCCCATGATTCACCGCATGCGACCATAAACGCAAAAGGGCTTTCCATAGATATCAGCAGTGCTCCTATGATCTTTGCAAGAATACTCATCATCATTGGACTGAATATTATCATTGCTTTTGGCAGTTTGAATCTTTCTTTGATAACAAAGTAAACAAAAGCTATTGTGACAGGAATATCACAAAGAAAGCACCATACCGTAAAGGGGAGCAATGATGCTGCAACAGGAAGAAGAAATACATCGTTTGCCGAATTTATATCAAGTCCTGCTCGTAAAGATGCCTGAATTATAAGAAGAACAACACAACAAGCTGTATGGAACGAAATGAACATAAGAGGTGCTGATGATATTCCGAATTTAAACAGCTTTGCCATTTTTGATGACTCTGATACTTCTGATTCTTTCAGTATGTTTAACATGACAGGTTTGAAATAGTAACATCCGAAACCCGACAGGATACCAAAACACATAGACAGAATATAGAACCATGTATCTACTTCTGTGATCGAGGTGCTGCTTATACCATAGATCAAAGGTATACCGCCCTGGGGTTCATAGCCTATCAGCCAATCACCTATTCCACATAAAAACAAGGCGATGAAACCAAAGATCAGGATCTTTTTCTGCTGTAGTCTTTCCATATTTAATCCTTTCTTGCAACAAGATGAAGTCTGAATTTTTTGGCTCGTTCAAGTTTTTCAATCTTAAGTCCCGCTCTGTTGCAGAATACTTTGATCTCATCAAGAGAATATGCTGCAACATCGCCGTGACCGACAAGATTTGCAAGCGGCATTTCTGTGTGATTCATAAGCCACAGCACAAGCTTTGATGCGGTATAGTCCTGCAATATCAGTCTTCCCCCGACTCTTAGGACTCTTTTTGCGCTGTCAAAAAAAGCCTGCGGGTTCGGATAATGATGAAAACTGTTGCTGCAGATGATCGCATCAAACGAATCCTTTTCAAAAGGAAGATTCTCGCAGTCACCAACCACCCAGCTTACACCCTTAAGGTTCTTTTGCCTTGCAACCTCTATCATTCTTGGTGTAATATCAAGTCCTGTATAATTCTTTGTCGGATCCTTCTCATACAATAACGAGATCATCGGTCCGCTGCCGCAGCCGCAATCTAAAAGATCTGTAAAATCCTCTTTATCAAGTTCCGAGGAAATATACGGATAATCCTCCTTGCATATCTCATAGATGCCTGCTTGATCAGACTCGTATATATCCGCTGCTTTTGTAAATTCCTTAACGGTGAGCTCTTTATATTCTCTATCTGATCTCATAGTTTTCTTCCTCACATTTTTCATTTGTCTGCAACAGATCAGTCATGCTCTTAAGACCAAGTATTACTGTAGATCCGTTATGCAGCATCGCACTTGCTGACGGAGGAAGGATTCCTGCTATTCCCAGTCCGATAAGCGCTGAATTAAAGCCAACTATAGTCCTGTAATTAAAACGTATCCTCTTCATTAAGAGCGTACTTATCGTTCTTAATGTCACAATACTTGAAAGATCTGATGAACTGATCGTTATATCAGCTATCTGTCTGGCGATCTCAGCACCTTCGCTGATAGCGATCCCAGCATCTGAAGCGGAAAGTGCAGGTGAGTCATTGATCCCGTCTCCCACCATGATCACTTTTCTTCCTTTGGCCTTTGCTTTTTCTATGAATCCTGCTTTATCCTCAGGCAAAACCTCCGCATAATATTCAGATATTCCAGCCTGTGAAGCTATCTTGGATGCTGTCCTCTCACTGTCACCCGTCATCATGACTATATGTTTAAAGCCCTGATCCTTAAGCTGTTTAACAACCGTTCTCGCTTCTTTTCTCATCGGATCTTCTATCAGGATACATGCAGACAGAAATCCGTTCTTAGCAAAGTACAGATGTGAATACTCGTCAGGAAGCGAATCAAACTCATCTTTTTTATCTTTGGGGATAAGAACTTTTTCATCATCAAAAACAAAATGATAGCTTCCTATCACAGCCCTTTCATTCTCGATCTCTGAAGCGATCCCATGCGCTACAATATATTCAACGTGCGTGTGCAGTTCATCATGTAAAAGGCCTTTTTCTGATGCAGCTTCCACAACAGCCCTCGCAACCGAATGAGGGAAGTGTTCTTCAAGACAGGCCGCCTGACGCAAAAGCTCGTCCTCGGATTCCTTACAGAAAGAAACAACCTTAACGACCGTTGGTTTAGCCTTAGTAAGAGTTCCTGTCTTGTCAAATACGATGGTATCCGCATCTGCTACTGCCTCTAGAAATTTTCCGCCTTTAACGGTTATGCCGTATTGTGAAGCTTCCTTTATGGCTGAGAGCACCGATAACGGCATTGCCATTTTTAACGCACATGAATAATCTACCATAAGTACAGAAACAGCTTTTATCACGTTTCGACAAAAAAGCAGAGTCAGTGCTGAAGCAAGGAGAGTATAGGGTACAAGTCTGTCTGCTAGCCTTTCGGCCTTGCTCTCCAGTGAAGATTTGAGCTTTTCAGATTCTTCGATCATCTTTACGATCTTGTCAAAGCGCCCGCAGCCTTCTGTCTGTGTGACCTTTATTATCAGTTCTCCGTCCTCTACCACAGTACCGGCAAATACACTCATTCCTTTATCTTTTTTTACCGCTACAGATTCTCCGGTCATTGATGCTTGGTTTACCATGGCTTCGCCTGATACAACCTCTCCGTCAAATGGGATCATGTTTCCCATGCGTACAACTACCTTGTCTTCGCATGCGATCTTGGAGGAATCGATCAAAACCTCTCCATCTTCAGATAACATCCAAACTTTATCAATATTTAGTGACATGCGTCTTGCAAGGTCGTCTACGGAACGTTTATGAGTCCATTCTTCGAGTGTGTCTCCGATCTTTAAAAGAAACATTACATTTGAAGCTGTATTGTAGTCTTTGGTGAGCATCGCAGCCGTTATCGCCATGGCATCAAGAAGTTCAACCTGCAGATGGCCGTTCTTAAGTGTTTTAAGTCCGCGCCAGATATATCCTACGGTTTTGATAAGATCCCAGATCCTTCTGATATAGACCGGCAGGACTAAACGTTTTCCATAGTGAAGTATTATTGTGGTAGCAAGCTTGTCATGATACCTGGCTGCCAGTTCTCTTCCCGAGCATTCAAAAACTCTTTCCGGTACCTCAATATCATCAAAGGAAAAATCATTTATTATCTTAAGGATGTAAGATCTGTCACAATCAAAGACTAAAGCTACGTCAGCTGTCCTCTCATATATCCTGATCTGACTGATCTCATCAAATCCCTTCAGATAGTATTCAAGCGTATCAGCCTCTTTAAAGCTCATGCGCTTCATTGAAAGGTGAACCCTTACTCTTTTTCTGATCTCATGCTTGATCGTAAATTCCATCGCTCTTAATCTTCTTCCTTTTTAGCTCTGTCTTCGTTTATAGACTTAGCCTCTTCATAAATGTCCGTGCAGTTTTCCTGAAGAGTGGTAACCTGATCCATTACAGAGTCTTTTGCCCTTAAAACGCCAGCGGTACAGTGTGCATACACTTTTTTTGCATCCTTGGATGAAAGAACTTTTATTCCCTCAAGTCCAAACAGCGTACCTAGTACAAATAACCCCAATCCTTTAAATTTCATAAATCCTATCTCCTTTCTGTCCGTTTATATTTTTCAATGTCGAAATGCGACAAACGGTATCAAATAAATATCAACATGACTTATAAGATGTTATAGTTCTATTTTACTTACTATAATTAGATATTACTAACCCGATATCGATAACTTACAATAGATAAGCTTTTCTGTCAATGTTTCATCAAAAAGGAGATAAAGAATTCTTTTTTAGAACCCTTTATCTCCTTAGGTCGGGGGTATGTAAATCCGGCAGTTATCGGTTATTTCTTAATATGAAATGCATCCATACCGGGATAAACGGCAGAATTTCCAAGCTGTTCCTCGATACGAAGAAGCTGATTGTATTTAGCTACTCTTTCACTCCTGCTGGGTGCACCGGTCTTGATCTGACAGGTATTTAAGGCAACTGCAAGATCTGCTATTGTTGTATCCGCTGTTTCTCCGGAACGGTGTGATGAAATAGCTGTATATCCGGCATTGTGTGCCATCTTTATGGCTTCAAGAGTCTCTGATACCGAGCCGATCTGATTTAGCTTGATAAGGATCGAATTGCCGGCGCCAAGTTCTATTCCCTTCTTGAGTCTTTCTGTGTTTGTAACAAAAAGATCATCTCCGACAAGCTGAACCTTATTTCCGATCTTAGCTGTCATTTTCTGCCAGCCTTCCCAGTCTTCCTCATCAAGACCGTCTTCAATTGAAATGATGGGATATTTATCTACAAGGCTTTCCCAGTGAGCAATGAGCTCATCCGATGTGAATTCTCTTCCTGACTTGGGCTGTTTATAGAAGCCTTTTCCCTTTTCGCTCTTCCATTCTGAAGAAGCCGCATCCATTGCGATCATAAAGTCTTTTTGGGGTTCAAATCCTGCTGCCTTTATGGCCTCCAGTATCTTTTCAATGGCATCCTCGTCACTCTTTAGCTGGTTTGGAGCAAACCCTCCTTCATCGCCTACGGCCGTGACATCGCCCATTTCTTTAATGAGTTTCTTTAGCGAATGGAAAACTTCTGCACACCAGCGAAGGCCTTCCTTGAATGTAGGTGCGCCGACAGGCATGATCATGAATTCTTGTGTATCAACAGCGCTGTCTGCATGAGCTCCTCCGTTAAGAATATTCATCATGGGAACGGGAAGCCTGTTTCCCTGAACTCCTCCTAAAAATCTGTATAAAGGTATATCAAGGCTTTTTGCAGCTGCTCTGGCTGTTGCTATCGATACAGCCAGGATAGCATTTGCACCAAGGTTTGACTTGTCTTTTGTTCCGTCTGCCTTTATCATTGCTGCATCTACTGCATATGTATCGCTCGCATCCATTCCAAGGATCGCTTCTTTTATTATTGTATTGATGTTGTTGACAGCCTTTGTAACGCCTTTTCCAAGATATCTTGTCTTGTCGCCGTCTCTTAATTCCAGCGCCTCGAACTCACCGGTGGAAGCGCCTGAAGGAGCTGTTCCCAGAGCAACTGTTCCGTCAGCCAGACTGATCTGTGCTTCTACTGTCGGATTTCCTCTGGAATCAAGGATCTCTCTTCCATAAACATCAACTATTTCCAAGTATTCTTTCATTGCAATTCCTCCTAAATAGCCACAAACATTGAATACCTCTCCCCGAGGCACGGCCATAGGAACCGATATCAAAGGGAGAGGATTCACACATGATTATTCATGGTTAGCATCTGCTAACCGTAATCATATTATCATGCGTTTAGTTAGTTGTCAATAACTGTTTTCTTTTTATTTTTTACCGATTAGCAGACACGAACCCTTAAGTCCAAGTCTTACAGCTTCGCTCTTACTCATAAACTTTCCGTTATCGGTATGTATGAGTTTTACTTCTTCATATCCTTTATCTTTAAGCTTCTTTGCAAATTCTTCCATGTCTCCGTATCTGCCTTTGGACATGATATCGTGTATTGCAAAAGTGCCGCCCTTCTTTAACACCCTGAGTGTTTCCATGAGCAGATCCTGTTTGTTTACACCGTTTATATTGTGATAAACATAGTTACTTGTCACTGCATCAAAGGTCTCATCCTCAAAGTCAAGATGAGTTGCATCTCCCTGAGCAAAGCTTACATTATCAACACCTTCGGCTTTTGCATTGTTCTCACACAGCTGTTTTGAAAATGAGGCATATTCCATTCCCCAGCGATCTATCCCCATCATCTTTGCTTTGGGATTTCTCTTTGCGCATGCTATCGTAAGCGCTGCGCTTCCGCAGCCTACATCCAGACCAATTCCTCCTTCCGGGAGGGTTACATGTTCTGCTGTACCGTCAATGATCTGTTTTGAGAGCTTGCGTTTTCCGTTGTATGAAAACTTGTTGTATGCAAACACCGACCATTGAGCTGACTTTCCACAGACCAGTGTCGCTAATCCGAGGATGGTATTTACTCCTATCCTTACAGGGCTTGATGCTCCTTTAGTAAGGATCATAGAAGTGATAAATCCCGCTCCCAATACTCCCGTACCTGCGATCAGTCCGTATATCATTCCTTTCGGAACCCAGTTTTTGTAATCCGGTTTCATAATCTCTCTCCTTTTATTTTTTAGCTATGACCGTTATCCACGGTTTTGATTTATGATGATCGATTCTAACTTTTGAAAAGCCCGCGTTTTTAAGCGCGGATTCAATATCCTGCGCGGTATGACATTTCATGCCTTCGATGATGCTCTCAAATTTAAGTCCTGTAGCGTCAGTGCCATCCGATTCATTTACTATCAGAAATGAAGCTCCGGGTTTTAGAACCCTTGCAACCTGAGAAAAACACCTTTCAAGACCCGGCCAGAAATATATCGTTTCAAACGCTGTTGCAAGATCATATTTCTCATCCTCAAGATCAAGTGCAGAAACATCTCCCTGCATCACCTTGCATCTGCCGTTTTTTATCTCCTCGATATTGTATTCTTTGGCAATTCCTACCGACACATCAGAATAGTCTATTGCCGTAACAGATGCTGCCGGATATTTCTTTAGAAGAGCTGCTGCATTTCTTCCGCCTCCGCATCCCAGTTCAACTATATCTGCCGGTGCTATCGATTGCAGATGAGACAGCCCCCAGTCTGCCAGTTTCGCATGACCTCCGTTCATGCCGTTTACCATCATCCTTCCCAAGAATCCTTCCGGCTTTCTTGTCTGACTAACATACTTTTTGAATAATCCCATGTTTTGCCTCCTGTTGAATTTATTGAATGATTTGTTCTAATATGGTAAGGTAATGCTAATTAAACTTAGATGAGAGGAAAAATAAATGGCCTTGCAGGAATCCGGCGAAATGTATCTTGAAACAATTTATGTTCTTTCACTGAAATCTTCGTGTGTACGCGGGATAGATGTCGGTGAATATATGGGTTATTCCAAGCCCTCTGTAAGCCGTGCTCTCGGTCTTCTCAAAGATGAAGGCCTGGTAAAAAAGGATGAAAACGGCTATCTAAAGCTGACCATGGCCGGCGAGATCCTTGCCAAGCGCATTTATGAGCGCCATACCGTTCTATCCAAGCTTTTTATGGATCTTGGTGTTGATGAAGAGACCGCCGTTGAAGATGCATGCCGTATTGAACACTACATAAGCGACAAGACTTTTGATGCTATCAAAACGCATATGTCTAAATTCATATCCTGATCACTCTTATGCCTTTTTAAGTATTTCTTCAAGTGTATGCCAGCATAGCACCGCGCACTTTACTCTTGACGGCATATGTTCTATATCCCTTAAAGCTGCTGCTTCCTCTAAACTCTCTATTTCTTCCTCCGTTGCTTCTTTGCTTATCATCCTAAGGAAAGTATTTATCAGTTTTTGTGCTTCTTCCTTTGTCTTTCCTATCACCATATCAAGCATGATATCAGCGGATGCCTGAGATATTGCACATCCGTTGCCCCGAAATGCTCCGTCCTTTATTATCCCGTCCTGAATATTTAACTCGATCCATATATCATCGCCGCAACTGGGATTGACCCCTTCAAGAGAACAGCATGCTCCCTCTATCTCATGTTTATGATCGGGGTTTATGTTATGTTCAGTCAGAATTTCGTTATAAAAACTTCTATTCTCCATATCCCATTCTCTTTCTGATGGTTGCTATACTGTTTACTAACATATCCGCTTCCTTATATGTGTTGTAGAACATGAAGCTAGCTCTTGTAGCGGATCCTATGCCAAGATATTCAAAAAGCGGCTGTGCGCAGTGATGTCCGGCTCTTACATCTATCCCGTCTGCTTCCAGTATGGCTGCTACATCATGCGGATGAACATCATCAACGACAAACGATATAATCCCGTGATGGTCATTAGCATTCTCTGAACCCAGTACGTGTACATGTCTTAAATCCTTTAATCCCTCAAGAACCCTCAATATCAGCTCATTTTCCATATCGATCATGTTTTCATAACCTATGGATTCTATATAATCAATAGCTGCCTTAAGACCTACTGCTCCTGCCGCATTGACCGTTCCAGCCTCAAATCTATGCGGCAGATCGGCATAAGTTACACTGTCTTCATGCACAGACTGTATCATCTCTCCTCCTCTTAAAAACGGAGGCATTTCTTCTAAAATCTTCTTTTTTGCATACAGGACTCCTATTCCCATGGGTCCGAATAGCTTATGTCCGGAAAAAGCCAGAAAATCTGCGTCAAGTGCTTTAACATCTATCCTCATGTGAGGTATGGACTGCGCCGCATCAACTACGACCACTCCGCCTGCTGCATGGACTTTTTGGGCTATCTTTTCAACCGGATTGACTCTTCCGAATACGTTTGATACATGACCGATCGCTGCAAGTTTTGTGTTCTTTCCGATAACGTCATCGATCTGTTCATCAGTTATGCTTCCATCCGGTCCACACCTTAGATATTTTAAGACTGCTCCCGTTTTATCCGCTACCATTCTCCACGGCAGCATGTTGCTGTGATGCTCCGTTATCGAAACAACTATCTCATCGCCTTTTCCTATCCTGTCAAGACCGTAGCTGTATGCAACAAGATTGATACTTTCTGTCGTATTGCGCGAAAATACTATTTCTTCTTTTGAGGATGCTCCTATAAAATCTTTAACCCTCTCTCTTGCTTTCTCATATTCCTCTGTAGCTTTTATACTCAGAGGATAAAAGCCTCTTAACGGGTTTGCGTTGTATTTAAGATAAAAGTCTCTTTCGGCTTTAATGACACAGTCTGGCTTGTGTGATGTGGCAGCATTGTCAAGATATGCTGTCCTCTCATTCATTAAAAGTCTGAAATCTTCCCTGTGCTGACCAGGATTCATCTATAACACCTCCAAAACCATTTCTCGCGTTCTTTTCTTTATATCCTCGTCTTTGATCCTGTTTATGAGTCTTTCGAAATTGCCAAACGATATCATCTTCTCCGCAGTTGAACGATCTATGCCTCTTGATCCAAAATAAAGCAAAACGTCATCGGCAAGTCCCCCTATCTGTGAACCGTGAGCCCCTTCAACATCCTCTTCTGTACAAAGGATCAAGGGTATGCTCTGATTTACGATATTTTCACCCAGCAACAAAACTCTCTCGTTTTCTTTTCCTTTTGATCCGGCCGTTCCTGACTTAAAATCTATAGTCGCACGAAGAGTCTTAAAAGCTCCTTCCTTTAAAACACCTCTGGCATCTATATCACAGACTGTTTCCTTTCCGATATGCTGCGCAACATAATTCATGTCACATTTTTGATCAGCGCATGCAAGATAGGCAACATCGTAAGTGCACCTGCTGTTTTTTCCTTCAAGCTTTGTTATGCATCCGCTGTATACATCGCCTCTTCCGGGAAGGATCTGGATCATGTTCATATCTGCTTCTTCATTCAAGACTGATTCAACCTGATTTATCAAACGACTGTTTTTCTTTGATGAATCGATCTGGATGAGTCTTAATGATGATCCTTTTTTAAGTGAAACATTAGTTTTTACATTCAGGGTATCACCTGATGTATAATTCATTATCACTGTCGCTTCTTTTCTCTGCTCTAGCGCTATATTTATCTCCACATCCTGCGGTTTATCAAATTCAATAACGGTGCTTTCATTAACTTCAATTTTCTTATACTCTTTCGGCTCATAATCTACCTTGGCAATGTTCATGCCGACTTTGTTAAAGGTGCGCACCGGTAACTGATTTATCTTCATCATCCTATACTCCCTTTCATCTCAAGTCTTATAAGGTTATTCATCTCTATGGCATATTCCAGAGGAAGTTCCTTTGATACGTTGTCTGCAAATCCTCTGACTATCAGAGCCTTTGCATCTTCCTCGCTCAAGCCTCTGCTCATAAGGTAGAACACGGCCTCATCGCTTATCTTTCCAATCTGTGCCTCATGTCCTACATCTGCATAAGGTGTCCTGATGTCCATGGCCGGGATCGTATCTGATCTTGACTTACTGTCAAGCATAAGTGATTCACAGCTGACAGCCGTTTTGCTCCCCTTTGCATTCTTATCTATCTTTACAAGACTTCTGAATGTGCATACACCTCCGCCTTTTGATATCGATTTTGTATTGATATAAGAGCTTGTATCTGGCGCAAGGTGTATGACTTTTGCTCCCGTATCCAGATTCTGTCCGCTTCCTGCGAATGATATTCCGGTAAACTCCATTTTTGCTCCCTTTCCCTTAAGGATGCTCATGGGATAAAGATAGGATATGTGTGATCCGAATGAACCTGATACCCACTCTATCTTTCCGCCTTCTTCAACAAGAGCTCTTTTTGAGTTTAAGTTGTACATGTTCTTAGACCAGTTCTCGATCGTTGAATATCTTAAACGCGCATTTTTATATACAAACAGTTCAACACAGCCCGTATGCAGATTTGCAACGTTATATTTTGGCGCAGAGCATCCTTCAATGAAATGCAGATCCGCACCTTCATCAACTATTATCAGTGTATGTTCAAACTGGCCTGCTCCTTTTGCATTAAGTCTGAAATATGACTGAAGCGGTATGCCGACCTTTACTCCCTTCGGAACATATACAAATGATCCCCCGGACCAGACCGCGCCGTGCAGAGCATTGAACTTATGATCCGACGGTGTCAAAAGCGTCATGAAGTGCTGCTTTATCATTTCTGCGTATTCACCGTAAAGAGCACTCTCTATATCCGTATATACGACTCCTTGCTTTGCTACTTCCTCTTTTATATTGTGATATACAAGTTCGGAATCATATTGAGCTCCGACTCCGGCAAGCGATTTTCTTTCTGCCTGAGGTATGCCGAGTTTTTCAAATGTATCCTTTACTTCTGCAGGAACATCATCCCAGTTGTCAGCCAGTTTTGCGTTTTTTCTGACATAGGTAGCGATATGATCCATATCCAGATCCTTAAGTGACGGTCCCCAATCTGGCAGATCCATTTCGTTATAGAGCTTTAAAGACTTAAGTCTTAGCTCCTTCATCCATTCGGGATCGTTTTTCTCTTTAGAGATCTGCAATACTATCTCTTCGCTCAATCCTTCATTCAGTCTGTATGCATCCGCATCTTCATTGCGAAAGTCATACATACTCCTGTCTATATCTTCCACATATGTTTTTTCTTTCATATTCTCCCCTTTTTTGCCTGTCAAAAAGAAAATCCGTTCTCGTTTACCTGATCAACAAGCTCAAATCCTCCTTCTTTCCCTATCTTTCCGTCAAGCATGATATGAACCTTGTCAACTTTTAGCGACTCAAGTATCTTAGTGCTGTGGGTTATTATCAAAAGAGCTCCGCCGCATCTTTTCTGAAATTCCTCTATACCTGCAGAAACAGTTTTTACTGCATCAACATCAAGTCCCGAATCGGTCTCGTCCAATATCGCAAGCTTTGGCTTTAACATTAGAAGCTGCAGGACTTCAGCCTTCTTTTTCTCTCCGCCAGAAAAACCTACATTCAGATCCCTTTCGGCATATGATTCATCCATATCAAGGACTTTCATGGTTTCTTTAAGGCTTTTATTAAAATCCCAGACTTTTATCTTCTCATCACTTATCTGTTCCAGAGCGCTTCTGATAAACGATGACAGAGAAACACCGGGAACTTCTATCGGATTCTGAAAAGATAAAAAGATTCCCTTTTTTGCTCTTTCATCAGCTCCCGCCTCTGTGATGTCTTCACCTAAAAATTCTATCTTTCCGTCACTTATCTCGTAGTCCGGATGTCCTATAAGGGCATAGCCGAGAGTGGATTTGCCTGTTCCGTTTGGTCCCATTAAAACATGAGTCTCTCCGTTCTTTATCTCAAGATCCACTCCGTGCAGTATCTCCCCTTCCTGCACCTTTACATGCAGGTTGCTTACTTTTAACAGTTCATCATTCATTTTTCTACTCCCTCCTGCTGTTAATCTATCCCTGAAGACCGTTTGACTGACGTATCATGTCTTCAACGACTATGTCGTATATCTCTCCGACCGTGTTGCAGTATTCAAGTATCTTCCACGGCTCATTTGTGTGAAAATGTATCTTTACAAGTTCTTCATCTCCTGCAGCTATAAGGCTGTTTCCTTCAAAGTGCCCCGTTATATAATCAGATATCTCATCCTCATCAAGATCTTTATCTCTTCTGTCGATCAAAAGCTGCGTATCGTAGCGATATGCAAACTGATCGTCCTCAGCATCTATGGATCTTATCTCCATAACAAATCCTCCTATTTTTTCTTTCCCTGGTTTGCCACTGCTTCCATCTTTGCCTTTAGAGCCTCCTGATCGCCAAGGTAATAGTGCTTTAATACATTCATGTTGTCATCAAATTCATATACAAGAGGTACGGCTGTCGGGATATTGACACCGACGATCTCATCGTCAGACATGTTGTCAAAGTATTTCACCAATGCTCTTAATGAATTTCCGTGTGCGGCAATAATAACTCTTTTTCCGAGCATGATGTCCCTTTTAATGGTATCCTCAAAATAAGGAACGACTCTTTGAATCGTTGTCTCAAGACTCTCGTTTTTAGGAAGCAGACTCTTTTCCACATCTCTGTACATGGGCTGCTTGAGTGCGCTCCTTTCATCATCGTCATTAAGAAGCGGCGGCTTGACATCAAATGAGCGTCTCCATATCTTTACCTGATCTTCACCATACTTTTCTGCTGTCTCTGACTTGTTTAATCCCTGCAGCGCGCCGTAGTGTCTTTCGTTTAACTTCCATGACTTGATAACAGGAAGCCATGCCCTGTCCATTTCATCCAGCGCGATATTTAGCGTATGTATCGCTCTTTTTAAATATGATGTATAACATACATCAAAATCATATCCCTCATCTTTGAGTATCTGACCTGCGAGTTTTGCTTCCTCCCTTCCCTTTTCACTCAGATCTACATCCATCCATCCCGTAAACAGGTTTAATTTGTTCCACTCGCTTTCGCCGTGTCTTATAAGAACCAGTTTTTTCATTTTTTCCTCCTTGTGTTTTATTATTTTGATGCCCTTACGCCTAAGTGCGTTTTAAAGAATTCATTCAGGCATTCATAGGTTTCATCACTTATCACATGCTCTATACTGCATGCTTCCTTAGCTGCTGTAGATTCATTCACACCTATGCCCATCAGTGCTTTTGTTAGCAGCGCGTGCTTTCTGCATGCTTTTTCTGCTATGGCTTTACCTGCATCAGTGAAAAAAATAAGCCCTTTGTCACTGAAATAGATCAGGTTCTCGTCACGCAGTTTTTTCATGGCATTGCATACACTGGGTCTGGTGACCCCCATTTCATCCGCTATATCAACGGATCTTACCGCTCCGTTCCTCCTGTAGAGTATCAGTATGTTTTTCATATAGTCTTCCGCTGATTTACTCTTATTCATTATCCATTCCCTATCTAATATATAGTTAGATATATCTAACCATACAGCAAAAAAATAATTACTTTTCTATTATCGACTCAACACTGTATCCGTTGTCTTCAATGATCCTTTTTATATCGTCATTGCTCATGATCTTTTCGAATTTTAAGACGGCTTCACCCTTTTTTCCGTACACTTTGGCATTTACTCCCTCCATGGAATTAAAAAGGTTTGAAACCCTTGTATAACAGTGCTCGCAATGCATCCCGTTAATCTTTACTATCTTAGTCGAAACGACTCGATTAAGCTTGGCGGGTTTTGTTTTTACATCCCTGCCGCCCCCGCCGCAGCACGAACTCTCCCCTTTAAAATGCGAGACTGTATTTTTTATTGCAAAAGTAAGTAATATTGCCAGTGCGGCTATTATGATCACGTTTGACATTTTTATTTTCCTCTTTTAAAGGCTCCGCAAAAATGCGGAGCCTATGATCATTTCCTGCTATTTTTCTGACAGCTTACTGTTTTTCTCGGACAGCTAGCCGCCATTGGACAGCCTATGCAGTGATTGCCTTTTTTCTTTTCTTTGTAGATGTAATAACCTGCACCAGATACTATAAGGATAAGTATTGCGCTAACTATTATATTTGCAATCAATGCACTCATTTAAGTAATCTCCTAGCTTAACTTATACTCGGCTGCAATGCTCTTTTGGTTCTTCTTAATTATAGCTATTATTATTGCTGCAAAGCAAGCTACTGCGATGAGTCCGCCTACAAAACCTGCACCGAATGAACCTGTCACGATAAGTGTTCCTATCTGATATACGAGGAATCCTACCGTAAAACCTGTTGCAAGCTGAAGTCCTATCGCACCCCACAGCCATTTCGCTGATTTCATTTCAGAGTTCATAGCACCAAGGGCGGCAAAGCATGGAGGTGTGTAAAGGTTGAACATAAGATATGCAAGAGCAGCTACTTTTGTAATACCCATAGCTGCTGCTACTGCATTTCCTTCTCCGATAAGCGCAAGCTCTTCTGTATCGATGAAGTTTGTGATCGCAAAACATGTAGCTATGGTTCCGACTACATTTTCCTTAGCGATGAATCCTGTTATAGCTGCTGCTGCAAGCTGCCATGAAACAATACCTACGATTGGTACAAGAAGTACTGCGAAGGGTCCTGCGACACTTGCAAGGATCGATGTATCTTCCATGCCTTCCTCAACAGCTTCAAAGCTCCAGTTGAATGACTGCATAATCTGAACTACTGTGTTGCATACAAGGATTATTGTACCGGCTTTTATGATATAGGCTTTTCCTCTCTCAAGCATGCTCTTTAAAGCAAATACTAAGCTAGGAACTTTATATTCCGGAAGCTCAATTATAAAGAAGCTCTTTCTGTATTTCATTCCGGTGATTGCTTTGATGAGCAAAGCGCCTAGAAGGATCAGTACTATACCAAGCATGTAGCAGATAAAGCTTACCCATTTTGACTCAGGGAAGAACGCTCCGGAAAAAAGAGCGATTACGGGAAGTTTAGCACCGCACGGCATAAATGTTGCAAGCATTGCCGTACTTCTTCTCTCTCTTTCATTCTTAATGGTTCGACAGGCCATTATCGCAGGGATTCCGCATCCTGTTCCGATTATCATGGGGATAACGGATTTTCCTGAAAGTCCGACCTTCTTAAAGATAGGATCAAGAACAACTGTTGCTCTTGACATATATCCGCAATCCTCAAGCAGAGCGATCAAGAAATACATTACCATAACAAGAGGTAAGAATCCGACAACGGCTCCGACACCGCCGATTATTCCGTCTATCAAAAGTGCATAAAGCAAAGGATTTGCATCTCCTAACTTTTCTCCTGCCCACTCCTGGAATGTTTCTATCCATCCGACGAGTATATCGGCAAGCCAGGTACCTACAGTAGTCTGGCTGATATAGAAAACTAAAAACATGATGCCGGCAAAGATAAGAATTCCTAAAACGGGATTTGTAACAACCTTGTCGATAGCATCACCTTTGGTTTTGTCTTTTGTAAGAACTTTTCTGTCTTCTGTATCCTTAACGATCCCGTTTACAAAATCAAATCTCTTTCTGTCTGCTGATTCAACCTCTTCTTTGCTAGAAAGGTCAATATCTCCCTGATGATAAGGAGCTTTCTGTCCTTTTCCCTCTAGGCTTGCTGCCATTGCCACAGCTTCCTTGATGCCTGAATCCGTTGTTGAAACAGTCTTTATAACAGGACAGCCAAGTTTTTCTGACAGCTTCTTTTCATCGATCTTGTTTCCCTTTTTGTCATTTACATCACTCTTGTTAAGAGCAACAACTACAGGAATTCCAAGTTCCAAAAGCTGTGTTGTGAAGAAAAGGCTTCTGCTTAGGTTTGTTGCATCTACGATATTGATGATCGCATCCGGATGTTCATTCTTTACATAGCTGCTTGTAATGCTCTCCTCGGATGTGAACGGGGACATTGAATATGCTCCCGGAAGGTCTACCGCAATAAGCTCCTTGCCGCTTTCGTTATACTTTGACTTGATAACGCTTTCCTTCCTGTCAACAGTTACACCGGCCCAGTTGCCGATCTTTTCGTTTCTTCCCGTCAGCGCATTGTACATTGTGGTCTTTCCGCTGTTGGGATTTCCCGTTAGTGCGATTCTCATAATTCCCTCCTACTTTTGAGATATAAAATATCTTTTCTGACGCATTGAATTGATGCAATAACCTAGATATAGATCGAAGAAGCAAGTTCAGGATCGATATTATAACGTGCATCTTTTATTGATACGACCAGATTTTTCTTTTTATCAACCACGGTAATGTTCTCTCCGCTGTAGCAACCGAGCGAGAAAAGAAAGCTTTCCATCTCTTCATCTCCGCCGGTATCAACATCTGTTATCTTGTATTCAGTTCCGATTTCTGCATTGTTTAAATTCATACTCTTTCCTTTTCCTTATTTAATAAGTCTTGTCTATTTGTGGTTATATATGACTAACTACGGCTGTTAGTTTAGACTAACATTTAGTATTTGTCAAGTCCCCAATTAAAAAAAGCCTTCCTTTCAAGGAAAGCTTTTTTACTTATCGGTTTCTAGTCATCTAAGAATTTATATAACAACTGGTAAAGCTTAACTGCATCTTCTTCACTCAGATGTGTATTGCTTGCAGCGATCTTTTGCGGGATATCCTTACATTTTTCTTTCAGATCCGTTCCTTTTTTGGTTATGCTTATTATCGTAACTCTCTCGTCTTCTTTTGAACGTTCTCTGGTTATATATCCATCCTTTTCAAGATGCTTAAGAAGTGGTGTAAGTGTACCGGCATCCAGATGAAGGATGCTTCCCAGCTGACCGACATTTACTGTCTCTTTATCCCACAAAACCATGAAAACTATATACTGAGTATAGGTAAGTCCTAACGGTTTTAAGTAGGGCGTATACGCACTTACTATCTTTCTGCCGCACGCATAAAGCGGAAAACACAATTGATTTTTCAGTAACAGCTGTTCATATTCCTGAGCCATATTCTACATGAGTCCTTCTACACATTTATCTACTTCTTCCATCTTTGCCGTCGGCTCAAATCTTGCCACAACATTGCCGCTTCTGTCAACAACGAACTTGGTAAAATTCCATTTGATCTCGGGATTGTTCTTGTAATCCTTATCGATCTTTTTAAGCATTGCACTCATAGCTATTGCTGCGGGGCCTTTTCCAAAACCTTCAAAGCCTTTCTGCTCCTTCAGATATTTGAACAGGGGAATCGCATTTTCACCGTTTACATCAGCCTTTTTCATCTGAGGGAACTGTGTATTGTATTTAAGTGAGCAGAATTCATGTATCTCCTCATCCGTTCCGGGAGTCTGTCCGGCAAACTGGTTGCACGGAACATCTACAACTTCAAATCCTTTTTCATGATACTTCTCATACATTGCTTCGATATCCTTGTAATGAGGGGTGAAACCGCATCCTGTAGCTGTATTAACAACAAGAACTACCTTTCCCTCAAAATCTCTCATAGATATCTCTTCACCTGATGCTGTCATTACACTCTGATCATAAAATCCCATATTTTTGTCCTCCGTTTTCTACTTACTGCTTATACTGTTTTGCAAACTCTGCTGCATCTTTCAGATCATTCTCATTGGGTCTTCCCTTGTGAATGCCCTTAAATTCTCCTTTACAGTGGAATTCCTTTTCATCCATTGCTATACCTGCCTTGTCGGCAACCGCCTTAACCTTCTTATATGTCGAATTTAACATCGCAGCCGATCCGAAATTCACTATCTTTCCTACTTTATCCTTATCAAGAGAAGAAACAAACTTCTTTACTTCAGGATCTATATCAAAAGCGTAGTAGGAATTTCCCATAAAGAGAAAGTCTACCTGCTCGTTTACAGGCTCGCTTATCGGTAATGCCTCTACTCCCAGCTCCTTTGCTATCGCCTCTGCAAGACGCTTTGTATTTCCTGTCTTTGTATAATATCTGACTGCAAATCTCATATATGAACCTCCTGCTATCTTTCTTTATCTTTGACCATATTATATTGTATCAAATATAAAATGTCAACACCTATTAAAAAAAAATACCACCTGCTTCATCAGACAGGTGGCTGTTTAAAATCTTTATTTCTTTTTAACGACGATATAATATCTGTGAGTTGTGCCTTTTATTACACCGTCTTTATCGATCACTTCCTGCAGTTTCAGCAATCGATCAAAACATTTATCTACAGAAAAATCCAAAAACTCCCATTCAATGATACGCGCAAACCATACAAACGCTCCCACATCGTAAAACCTGATCGATCCAAAGATCTCATCTGATGAAATTATCTCAAATCCCGCATCCAGAAATCTCTTTTTCCCTGCTTCAAGATTATGATCATGAAACGGCGACTTAATCTGCGGCAGGACCATTCTTACCAGATCTGCATCGTTTTGATCTCCGACCTGCTGAGTTATGAATATCCCGCCCGGCTTTAGCAGGCGATATATCTCGCGCGGGTCAAAATCTCCGTGTCTGTTGATAAAGATATCAAATGCTTCATCATCAAAAGGGATCCTTGAACAGTCATCGCACTCTTTAAAATCGATCCCGAGCGGTAACAGCGTTTTGCTGCAAAGCTCTACATTAGGCGGATATCCTTCCGTAGCTGCCGTATTCTCATACGGATGATCCAAAGTTAAGAGAAACTCTCCTCCGCCCGTATCATAATCAAGAAGCTTCATATCATCTTTCAGATATTCTTTTATTATCTTCTCATAATCCCACGGGATATCATCATCGGATTCAAATCGTCCATTCAGATAGGAAAAATCCCAGCCTTTGATGTGTGCGATGTCCTCTTCCTGTTTCCAGATCTTTCTTAATTCTTCTTCATTTCGTTTTTTCATTTCTGCTTTCCTTTCCTGATTAAACCAATTTTTGAAAGGTGCAGTTTCCTGACAACATAATCTTTCAATTTCCCTCGGTACAACCTGCTGCCAGTATTAGAACTGCACCGAGTAGTTATCTCGCATTCTCATTGGTTACCTCCTTTGATCCGTATATTTGTATCTATTATATCATTTATTTTGTGATAAGTGCTACAACAGCGCTGATCATGGCAGCAAAAATTGGAAATCCGATGATTGAACCGGTCCATTTTTGCATCCTTGTCTTATTTGGTATATAAGGCATAAGATCCTCTGTTCCCGGTATGATCCAGGCTTTTGTATGATTTACCCACCATTCATCTATGAAAAGTCTGTCAAACAGATTAGCTATCATATAGATCCCGGTAAGCTGTAAAAATCCATCTAAAAATCCGTTTACTCCGTTATACATATATACAACAACAGGAACAAGGATCAATTGAGGAATAAACAATGCCGCCATCGTAACAGCAGTTGTCTTTTTGATCTTTTCTTCTGTAGTCAGTCCCAGCTTGACTACACGATCCTTTACCTCTTTTTCATAGAAGACAACAAGTCCTACAGGACCGTCAGCTATACCGATAACACATATGAGCAATAGCCAGAAACTCATTACCAAACCTTCCAGTATTACAAGCATTTTTCAAACCTCCTTCATGTATCTATATATCGTATCAAAGATAAGATCCACATTTGCCTGCAGTGATCCTTCAAATACCGTATCTTTATTCTGATACAGTGCATATATTGATTTAATGAAATTGACTACTACACCGTAGTCTATATCTTTCCTTACTCCCTTGATCTTAGGGATCATATATTCCATTTTTTTCATATCATTAAGCTTATTGAAATAATCCGTATCTGTGATATGTGTCTTAAGCCATACCCAGTCATTTAACCCGATATTTAAAAAGAAATTGTTCTCGGGTCTGAAATAGGCCCTGTAAGCACTTAAGAACTCCTTAAGAGAAATAGTACCGTCCGGCAAAAAATGCTCTGAAATATGCTGCATTGCGTTTTTTTCATATTCCTCCATGAGTGCAACAACAAAACTCTCTTTTGATTCAAAGAAGTTATAAAAGGAACCGACCGCAACCCCGGCGGCATTCGCCACCATGGCTACGGTCATCTTCTTTATGCCGCACTTTCTGCTCAGTTCATATCCTGCAGCGATCAGTTCGGCCCTTATTATAGTTTTCTGTTCTTCAGTAAAACCACCTGCCATGATAATATCCTTTCGTGAATATTTTATATCAAATCTTCACCATGAATATTATCATCTAAATATTCATATGTCAAGCAGTTGCTTTTTTCACGGCTACAAGCTCGATATATCCTCTTTCTCCGACAGGTTCAAGCTGTATCCTGGGATTCTTGTCATCCCATTCATAACCAATAAACGCAGGATCATATTTCTTTTCGGCTTCCCAGATCTCTGTTATTGCTGCTTCATAGTCTTCCTGTTCAAAGGGCTCGCCTCTGAATAAAAGATATTCTGCTTGGGGAAGATCTATGATCTCAAAGCCTTCGGGCACAATACCGTCATAGTCAGACTCTACTTCCACACCCTGAACATACTCGTTTGTTACAGGCTTTCTCATGTTTTCAGGAAGCCATAAGCATACCGGCTCTCCACTGATCGATCTTATACTCTTTAAAAGTCCCCATACATCACATCCTACTTCATTACAATAACTGAAATATTCATTTGCTTTGATGCCCCTCTTTATGATGACTTTTCTTTCAGGTTTTTTGATAACCTGTATAAATACATTTCTTATTTCACTCATACTGCTCACTTTCCTTTCTTTATCGATGATAAGATTCGGAGTAAAGAGCCAGACCGGTACGGGACTGGTTGAATATTCCTTTGGGTTGCAGCCGAATTCACGTCTGAATGCACGCTGATATCCGTCAACACTTCCATATCCCATTTCCATGGCTATATCAATGATCTGACAGGCTTCATCCCGAAGCCTTAATGCTGATTTTGACAGTTTCAGGCGCCTTATATAAACTGCCGGTGTCATCCCAAGATGCTTTATAAACAGTTTTCTTGAATACCATGGTGAAAATGATGCAGCCTTAGCAAGATCTTCAATCGAAATATCCTCATAGATATGTTCGCTTATATAATCCTGCATCAGCCGTACTGCTTTCTTTTGTCCGTCCATATGCTCATCTCCCTGTGAGCTTATAATATACTAAGGCCTGTTTTGTATTCTCGACATTTTTTGCCTTAATTTATTATAAACAAAAAAACCGTCCTTAAGACGGTTTAAGAGTATCTTTTGTTTCTGCCACGAAAAATTCGCTGAACGCAGGCATGAACCCTGCTCTTATGGCTATTGTTCTGCTTACGGCGTGACTTTCGCTTGTTCCGTAAAACGGCAGTGTATTCTGCTCTATGAGCCTTTGCTTTAATAGCTTTACAAGATGGACACCCAGGCCTTTTCCTTCATAGCCTTCTTTTACATCTATCCCGATCTGACGTACATATTTTCCGTCAAGACTTGCTCCCGCCATGCCTTTTATCTTATCGCCGTCTTTTAGCATAACAGCGATCACATCAGGCTGAATGGGCGAATAGCATAATGCCCTGTGACATACATTTGTCTCACGCATGTTTTCTATATCCTTTTCATCAAGCCAGATCTCATCGCCATTGGGCTTTTCTATCTCGCAGCCTGATGCCGGAAGATTATATATGTGTGTATTGACTATCTCTCTTCCATACTCATGCATTATATAGTCTATGCGTCTTAGATTATCGAAGTTAAAGAACCACTCCGGCTTGTTGTCCTTAAACAGCTCTTCGCATCCTCCTAAGATAGATTCATCTGCCATGATATAAGCCTTGCCCATCAGTACGACAACACGAAAAAAAGGATCCATCTTATCTATGATCCTTGCACCCGGCAGTATCTTTGACGGTGCAAGAAAAATACCCGGTGCGATCTCACATGCTTCATCGCCGTTACAGTCCAGGTATATCTGTTTTCTCATGGTTTCAAGTGTTTCTTTCGATATCTTCATATTTTCACATTATCATATTAAGTATAAATGTAGCGATCCATGCGATAGCACACTGCCACAAAACAGTAAGCGCTGCCCATTTTTTGCCGAGTTCTCTGCCTATAGCCGCAATTGCTGCAACACAGGGTGTATACAGAAGACTGAATACAAGTATGGCTGCTGCCGTTGTTGTAGACAGAGCTGCTTCTACTCCTCCTTCATTTGCAAAGAGCATCTCAAGCATAGAAACTACGCTTTCCTTAGCCATGAATCCCGAGATAAGAGCAGTGCATATCCTCCAGTCACCTAAGCCTACAGGTCTCATTAAGGGAACCATTGCTCCGGCAATATGAGCCATGATGCTCTGATGCGAATCGGTCACAAAGTTTAAAGAAGTATCAAAGCTCTTGAAAAACCATACTACGATTGTTGCCAGTAATATCACAGAAAATGCTCTCTGTAAAAAATCCTTGGCTTTTTCCCAAAGAAGCTGTACTACATTCTTCGCACTCGGAAGCCTGTAATTTGGCAGTTCCATGACAAAAGGTACCGCCTCGCCTCTAAATATTGTTCGTTTATATATCATCGCGATCATTATCGCTATTATTATTCCAAGAAAATACAGACCGGTCATTATAAGACCGCCGCGTCCAGGAAAGAAGGCATTTACAAAAAATGCATATATCGGTACCTTAGCGGAACAGCTCATGAAAGGTGTCAAGAGTATGGTCATCTTTCTGTCTCGTTCACTGGGCAGAGTCCTGGTTGACATTACCGCAGGCACGGTACAGCCAAAGCCTATTAGCATGGGAACTATGCTTCTTCCTGACAGACCTATCTTTCTTAAGAGCTTATCCATGAAGAATGCAACTCTTGCTATATATCCGCTGTCTTCAAGTATGGACAGAAAGAAAAACAGAGTTACTATGACGGGAAGGAAGCTTAATACACTTCCGACACCTTCAAAGATACCGTCTATAACAAGACCTCTTAATGTGTTATTGATACTAAGACTTTCAAATGCAGCCTCTGTAAGATTTTCAAGCCCGCCGATAAGATCTTCCAAAACAGTCTGTAAAAAAGCCCCGATCACGTTAAAGGTTAAGAAAAACACGACTGCCATGATAAGGACAAACATCGGGATCGCTGTAAATCTTCCGGAAAGAATTCTGTCTATACTCTGGCTTCTTGCGTGTTCTTTGCTTTCCTTTGGCTTTGTTACGGCCTCATCACATACTTTTTTAATGTAATTGAATCTCATATCCGCTATCGCGGCGCTTCTGTCAAGTCCTCTTTCCTTTTCCATCTGAAGGACTATATGCTCAAGTGTTTCTTTTTCGTTCTGATCAAGATCAAGTCTGTCAAGGATCAGAGTATCGCCTTCTATCAGTTTGCTTGCAGCAAATCTTACTGGGATATCGGCAGCATTTGCATGATCTTCGATTAAATGCATGACAGCATGCAGGCATCTGTGAACCGCTCCGCCGTAATCATTTTCATCACAGAAATCCTGTTTTGACGGTCTTTCCTGATAATGCGCCACATGGATCGCATGCTTAACAAGCTCATCGACACCTTCGTTTTTGGCTGCACTTATAGGAACTACTGGAACTCCGAGCAGCTCTTCCATTTCATTGATGTAAACCGCTCCGGAATTAGCCGTCATCTCATCCATCATATTCAGGGCTACTACCATGGGTATATTCAGCTCTAAAAGCTGCATGGTAAGATACAGGTTTCTCTCGATATTAGTGGCATCGACAATATTTATGATGGCAAGAGGCTTTTCATCAAGCACAAAGTTACGCGATACAAGCTCCTCGCTGCTGTATGGGCTCATTGAATAGATACCGGGAAGATCCGTAACACTGGTATTGTATCGTTTTCTTATAGGACCGTCTTTTCTGTCGACGGTAACACCGGGAAAGTTTCCGACATGCTGGTTTGAACCGGTCAGCTGGTTAAAAAGCGTAGTCTTTCCGCAGTTCTGATTACCTACAAGAGCAAATGTGAGAATCGTTTCATCGGGAAGAGGATTTTCATTTTCTTTTGAATGATATCTTCCCTCTTCACCAAGACCGGGATGCTCTTTCTTTTTTCTTGACTTCGCTTTGCTTCCTTCGGGAGACTTTTCACATTCCTTTATCAGGATCTTATCGGCATCATCAAGTCTAAGTGTAAGCTCATAGCCTCTTATCCTGAGTTCCATGGGATCTCCCATCGGAGCATACCTTATGACGGTAACCTCTGTACCCGGGATCACACCCATATCCAAAAAATGCTGTCTGAGGGCACCTTCTCCGCCGACTTTCTCGATTATTGCACTTTTTCCGAGTCCTAATTCCTTAAGTGTCATCTCAATCTTCTTTCACAAACATAAGGTTGATATCGCAATCTCCCTTAACACCGTTTACGCTTCCGGTGGCAGTATACTGCCATATATCAAATTTATATGGATAGCGAAGCGGAGTTCTGTAATATGCAAACCACTTCGGATATTCTTCAAGCTTATAGATATCTGTCATACGCATATGGCTCTTTAAGTTGCCGTAGATCATGGGTTCATAGCCGGCTTCTTTAACTCTTTCACAGAATGCTATGACTATATCCGTTCTTTCCTGTGGCGTAAGATTTTTTGTTCTGCTCTTGTTAGGATTGGCAGACTGTTCCACGTCTATTACTATGGGAAGCTGGATCGTAGCTTCATATTCCTCTAAAAGATCTATTACAAAGTCCGCTTCCTCTCTGCCTTCGGCAACTGACTTAGCTTCGGTAAAGAAATACACACCGGCATCCATGCCGACTTCGTTGCAGGCTTTGATATTATCTTCAAATGTCTCGTCTTCAACTATCTTTCCGGTCTCGTATCCTCTGTATCCGGCTCTTATCAGAGCAAACTCTATTCCGTCTTTCTTAACCTTTGCCCAGTCGATCTTACCCTGGAACTTAGATACATCTATACCTTTCTTTACCGTAAAACCGTCATCGATATACTGTAGCTCGCCTTCGGACTCACCTGTTTCCTCATTAACTACGGGATATTCAAACTTTTCAAAATCAAGACCGTGCTTTGAAAGTGTCTCGTCAACATCAAAGAAATAATATCCCGAACTGTCTGGAACCACTATCTTTTCGGCGTAAACATTTTCAAGAACGGTTAAAACTCCGTCACCGTGTTCAAACATAGCAAGGATCTCATCCTTTAACTTCTGACGTCCTTCATCGCTTTTTTTGTTTTCCGCCTCTATGACAGCATCTGCAACAAGCTTGCTCGCTTCCTCATTGGTGATATAATTGCTGTTCATATCGTTAATGAGTCCGTCCCTTTCAGCAGTAATCCTGATCAGTTCATCTTTAAGCTGCTTTTTCTCATATGCGAGCATTGCACTAAAAGCGATCGCTACTATAAGTAAGAGCGACATCATATAAAAAGCAAGTATTCTGTTTCTTCTTCTTTTTCTTGCAATTCTTCTTTTTTCTCTTACAAGATCGTTCTCGTCATTATAATTTTCTTCTCTAGTCATCATCACGTTCTTTCTTATACAGGAATGCAGCGTGGTCTCTGTTGTTTTCTCCGTCTTTTCCATACAATATCTTGAGTATTATAGGAGTTGAAATGGATGATACTATTATCAAAAGGATGACCGATGTAAAGTATACCGGCTCCATAAGTCCAACCGACAGTCCCTTCTGGGATACGATAAGAGCAACTTCACCTCTTGTCATCATTCCGACACCTATCTTTAATGAGTCGTTAAAGTTGAACTTGCAGCATTTGGCAACTGCACCGCATCCGACTATCTTGCACAAAAGGGCTACGATCACGAAACCTACTGAAAACAGCAAGATATCAAGATTTATGTTTTCGATATTTGTCTTAAGTCCGATACTTGCAAAGAATATCGGTCCAAAAAGCATATATGAATTGATATCCATCTTTTCCGCAATATACTCGGAATCTCTTATAGAGCAGAGGATGATACCCGCCAGATATGCACCGGTGATATCTGCTATTCCGAAATACTTCTCAGCTATATATGCCATGGCAAAACAGAAAGCAAGTCCTGCGATCGGTATTCTTCTTGTATGCGGATAACGGTTATCAAACCATTTGAATACTTTGTATGATGCAAAACCGACAATCACGGCAAATACAAAGAAGAGCACTGTCGAGATAACGACTGTTAAGGGTTTTGATTCTGGATTCTTGAATCCGATGACAAATGTAAGGACTATGATACCAATAACATCATCTATAATAGCTGCACTTATTATGGTCGTTCCGACTTTTCCCTTAAGCTTTCCAAGTTCCTTAAGTGACTGAACGGTAATACTAACACTCGTTGCAGTCATGATGCATCCGATAAATACAGCCTTGTAGAAATGCTCTGTTCCGAAACCGTCCCATCCGTAGTAGCATATATAGAAGATCGCTCCTCCCACAAGTGCTACCAAGACTCCTGCAAGTGCTACCAAAAATGCCGCAAGTCCGGTTTTTCTCATCTCTTTAAGATCTGTTTCCAGTCCAGCGGAGAACATTAAGAGTATTACGCCGATCTCAGCCATCTTTGACAGAAAATCTGACTGAACCACAAGATTTAAAAAACAGGGTCCTATCAGTAGTCCCGCGATTATCTCGCCTACAACCTGCGGTGCCTTGCATTTGCGCGCAACAATACCGAAGAACTTGGCGGCAATGACGATTATCGCCAGATCCCTCAATATAAGATATGATTCCATGATATTTTCACCTCTTTTTAACTGATACCGTTGAGTTCCTGATACAGATCCTTGGCAAATGAATCAGTCATCCCGCAGATATAATCAGTTGCAAGCAACAGTCTTAAATACAATTTTTCTTCTTCACTCTTGTCTTTTGAGAATATCTCATATATTCTTCTGTAATCATCCGATATAAGCGCGACTATTCGCTTTCCGACAACACTTTGCTTTTCATCGGTATCATAATTGATAACGGCTTTTACAAATCGGTCTAAAAGGAAATTGAAAATCGTATCGGCTGCCACCTCAAGTTTATAGATAGGCATTGATGTAAATGAATATCTGAATTCTATATCACCGAGTCTTTCCATGATCTCTTCTTCCGGTGTACCGTGAAAAAGATCATACTGGTAAGTCCCGTTCATTATCTCATCATAATGCTCTATAAAACTGTCACTGGCACAAAAGAGCATCTGTCCCTGAATACTTACTACCCAGTTCTGGACAGCATAGACATCAGGTTTTTCTATACCCTTATCTATAGCCTTTTCATATTTATGCTCAAGTACGTCCACCAGTTTTCTGTATACGCTTGATTCATTTCTGTAGCTGTCAGATGCTTTAAGCTCGTCTAAAAGCTGAGAATAGGTAATACAGTTTTTCTTGATGGAATCCTCCATATCTGCTGTTTTGTAAGCAATATCATCTGCAGCTTCCAGCAGATATGTGAGCGGATGTCTGGCTTTGTTTGTTCCTGTGCTCTGCTCGATATCTTCAAATAAATCCTTTTCAGCATAAAGATATCCCATTTTTTTCGTCTTAATATTACCACTTTTTTTATCGATTTCAAGAGATGATCCGGGATATTTTATTATTGTTGCAAGAAGAGCTTTTGTCAGGTTCATTCCATGCTCATCAACCAGAAAATGCAGCTTGCTGACAACACGCAAAGCCTGCGTATTTCCCTCAAAATTATAGAAATCCTGTTTCATCTGTTCATTTAACAGATCTTCTATAGGTTTTCCTTTAAATGTAAGCATTTTAAGGTTTGATTTAAACCAGTCCTGTATTGCAGTCTCTCCGAAATGTCCGAAAGGAGGATTGCCAATATCATGGATAAGTCCCGCACACTGCAGTATTGCGCAGATATCCTCTTTTTGTCTTAGTCCGAAATTAGGATCAAGATTGCCTGATATGATCTTTTCTCCTACATTCTGACCAAGTGACTTTGCAAATGAGCTCACTTCAAGCGAATGTGTAAGCCTGGTCCTTATAAAATCACTCTTATCAAGAGGAAAGACCTGAGTCTTATCCTGAAGTCTGCGAAATGCAGCACTTCCGATTATCCTGTGATAATCCTTTTCAAACTCTGTACGTAAATCTCTGTTTGTTGTGCTCTTTGTTATAGATCTTATCCTTTCAGGACATAATAACTGATTCCAGTTCATACTGATATACCCTAAATTTTAAGCCGGCTTATAAAACCGGCTTAAGAATTGTTTTTATTCTGTGTCTTCTTCGGTTGTCTCGTAATCTATCGCTTCAACCTCACCGCTTTCGTTTACCTTTTCACGTACTTTAGCGATCTTTGCAAGCAATACGTTGTTGTTGAGATTTATAAGCTTGACTCCCGAAGTGATCCTTCCGTATGTATTGACATCCTTCATCGAGATCTGAATGATGATCCCTTCAGTTGTTATCATCATGATCTCATGTTCATCGGTAACTGCCTTTACACCAAGAACATATCCTGTCTTTTCCGTTATCTTGTAGCACTTGACACCGCGGCCGCCACGCTTCTGAACATGGAACTCATCAAGTACGGTTCTCTTTCCCATACCTTTTTCGGATACGATAAGAAGTGAATCACCCTGATGATCAAGCTGCATGCCTACGATCTCGTCTCCGTCTGTAAGATTCATACCGATAACACCCATAGCGCTTCTTCCGGTCTTTCTTACATCTGTTTCCTTGAATCTTATGCACATTCCGTACTTTGTAACAAGGAAGATCTCGGAATCGGCTGTCGTTGTCTTAACTTCTATGAGTTCATCATCATCTCGTAAGCCTATTGCAATAAGACCGTTCTTTCTGATGTTCATGTACTCAGTTACGCAGGTCTTCTTGACAGTTCCGTTCTTTGTTACCATGAACAGGTTATGATCTTCATCATATGTTGTAACAGGTATTACCGCTGATATCTTTTCTCCTGGATTTAGCTGAAGCAGATTGATTATCGCTGTTCCTCTTGCCGTTCTGCTTGCTTCCGGTATCTCGTAAACCTTCAATCTGTATACACGACCGAAGTTAGTGAAGAACATCACATGATTATGAGTATTTGTCATGAGAAGATCTTCGATATAATCATCCTCGATGGTCGTCATTCCCTTGATTCCCTTGCCGCCTCTGTGCTGCGCATGGAAATTGTCAACGGTCATTCTCTTGATATATCCGAGATTTGACATTGTAATGACAACATTCTCATCAGGAATGAGGTCTTCCATTGTTATATCATATTCGTCAAATCCTATCTGTGTCCTTCTGTCATCGCCATATTTTTCAGCGATTTCTTCAATCTCAGTCTTTATTACACCGAGCAAGAGCTTTTCATCAGCAAGGATTGCCTTTAATTCTGCAATCTTCTTAACAAGTTCTGCATGTTCGTTTTCGATCTTTTCTCTCTCTAATCCTGTGAGAGCACGAAGACGCATGTTTGCAATGGCTTCGGCCTGTATATCAGTAAGCCCGAATCTTTCCATCAACCTGTCTTTAGCTTCCTGAGTCGTCTTTGAAGATCTCATTATCTGGATAACTTCATCGATATTGTCAAGTGCGATGAGCAGACCCTGTAAAATGTGATCTCTCTCTTCAGCCTTCTGAAGATCGAATCTCGTTCTTCTTGTAACTACATCTTCCTGATGCTTTAAGTAATAAATGAGCATATCAAGAAGATTCATTACTCTGGGCTGGTTATTAACAAGCGCGAGCATTATTACGCCAAATGTATCCTGAAGCTGAGTATGCTTGTAAAGCGTGTTTAATACGATGTTAGCATTAACATCCTTACGCAGTTCAATTACAACACGCATACCTTCTCTGTCTGATTCATCTCTCAGATCAGTAATGCCGTCGATCTTCTTATCCTTGTGGAGCTCGGCGATCTTTTCAATGAGTCTTGCCTTGTTTACCATATAGGGAAGCTCGGTAATTATGATCTGATTCTTTCCGTTAGGAAGAGTCTCGATACTTGTAACACCTCTTACCCTTATCTTGCCGCGCCCTGTTCTGTATGCTTCTTCCACTGCACGGGTTCCGATTATAACACCGCCTGTGGGAAAATCTGGAGCCTTGACAAGAGGAAGTATCTCATCTATCTCTGTCTTTCTGTCTTCTTCAACCCTGTTGTCTATAATCTTAACGACTGCGCTTATAACCTCTCTAAGATTGTGAGGAGGTATATTTGTCGCCATACCTACCGCAATACCGGTTGTTCCGTTTACCAAAAGATTTGGATATCTGCTTGGTAAAACAGTAGGTTCCTTTTCGGTTTCATCAAAGTTAGGGACAAAATCAACGGTATCTTTATTGATATCTGATATGAGTTCCATTGAGATCTTAGATAATCTCGCCTCGGTATAACGCATTGCTGCGGCACCGTCACCGTCTACGGAACCAAAGTTTCCGTGACCGTCAACAAGCGGATATCTGAATGACCAGTCCTGAGCCATATTTACTAAAGCTCCATAAATGGAACTGTCACCATGAGGATGGTATTTACCCATCGTATCACCGACTATACGGGCACTCTTTCTGTGCGGCTTATCCGGTGTATTGTTAAGTTCTATCATTGAATAGAGAACTCTTCTCTGTACCGGCTTAAGTCCGTCCCTTACATCCGGGAGTGCTCTTGAGGCGATAACACTCATGGCATAGTCAATATATGACGTTTCCATGGTCTTTTTTAAATCTACTGGTTTAATTTTGTCAAAAATCCGGTCTTCCATTGCTTTACCTTTCGGTTTTTATATATCAAGATTCTTTACGTATTTAGCGTTTTCTTCGATGAATTCACGTCTTGGCTCTACCTTGTCGCCCATCAGCGTCGTAAATGTAAGATCAAGTTCGCTCTCCGAATCCTCATCCATATTTACTCTTAATAAGATACGTGATTCGGGATTCATAGTCGTTTCCCAGAGCTGATCTGCATCCATCTCACCAAGACCTTTATATCTCTGGATCTTGTTATTCTGATCTCTGCCGACTTCTTCTATGATACCTGAAAGTTCATCATCCGAATATGCATACCAAATCTTCTTGTTTTTCTCGAGCTTAAAGAGCGGAGGCTGTGCAAGATAAACATAACCCTGCTTTATGAGCTCAGGCATGAATCTGTATAAGAAGGTGAGCATAAGAGTTGCTATATGCGCACCGTCTACATCGGCATCGGTCATAATGATGATCTTATGATATCTGAGTTTTGAAATATCAAAATCATCATAAATACCTGTACCGAAAGCAGTGATCATGGATTTGATCTCTTCGTTTCCAAGTATCTTATCAAGTCTTGCCTTTTCAACGTTTAATATCTTACCTCTGAGAGGAAGGATCGCCTGGGTAGCACGGCTTCTTGCTGTCTTTGCAGATCCTCCGGCTGAATCTCCCTCGACTATGAATATCTCGCAGTTTTCGGGATTTCTGTCAGAACAGTCTGCGAGTTTTCCTGGAAGAGCCATCGTATCAAGAGAAGATTTTCTTCTTGTAAGATCTCTAGCTTTTCTTGCAGCATCACGTGCGCGCTGAGCTAAGATAGATTTTTCACAGATCGTTCTTGCAACTGAAGGATTCTGTTCAAGGAAATATGTAAGCTGTTCTGTAACTAAGCTTTCAACAGCTCCTCTTGCCTCACTGTTTCCGAGTTTCTGCTTTGTCTGACCTTCAAACTGAGGTTCCTCAACTTTGATACTGATGATAGCGGTCAGACCTTCTCTTATATCTTCACCTGTAAGATTCTGATCACTGTCTTTTAATATCTTGTTTGTTCTTGCATAGTCATTAAATGTCTTTGTAAGAGCATTTCTGAAACCTACAAGATGAGTACCTCCCTCGGGAGTGGTTATATTGTTAACAAAGCTTGCAATATTTTCGGTATAACCGTCATTATGCTGGAAAGCGACCTCTACATAAACCTTATTCTTTGTTCCTTCAAAGTAAAGAATATCGTTATAAAGAGGAGTCTTGCTCTTATTCAGGTAAGTAACAAATTCCTTTATGCCGCCTTCATAATGAAATGTCTTGGAAATCTCGATCTTATTGCCGTCTTCATCCTTTTCACGCTTATCGATGAGGACTATCTTAAGACCTTTTGTAAGGAAGGCAGTTTCTCTTAATCTGTTTTTTAATACGTCAAATTCAAACTCGGTAGTCTCAAAAATCGTGGAATCCGGCATAAAATCAACTCTTGTACCGGTTCTTTTATCATCACACTCTCCATCGACCTTTAAAGGATACATTACCTTACCGCGTTCGTAACGCTGCTTGTATATCTTTCCGCCATTATATATCTGAACTTCAAGCCACTCCGAAAGTGCGTTTACAACACTGGCACCTACTCCGTGAAGACCTCCGGATACCTTGTATCCGCCACCGCCGAATTTTCCGCCGGCATGCAATATAGTAAATACAACTTCTACAGCAGGCTTTCCGGCTTTGTGATTTATACCTATCGGTATACCGCGGCCGTTGTCTATAACAGTTATTGAATTGTCTTCATTTACCGTAACTTCAATTTCTGAACAATATCCGGCAAGTGCTTCATCGACCGAATTGTCTACTATCTCATAAACAAGATGATGAAGTCCTCTTGAAGAAGTGCTTCCAATATACATACCGGGTCTTTTTCTAACAGCTTCAAGACCTTCCAAGATCTGTATTTGGTCCGCACCATATTGTTCATTTACATTTTCTGCCATAATATGCCATCCTTAATATAATTTATGAAGCCTCGCTAACGCTTCCGTTAGTTACTTTAAATACCTTGTTTACTTCAAACCTGTTATTTACAAACTCATCAAGGCCCGTACAGGTTATTATTGTCTGGATATTTCCTATGCTGTTTAGTAGGAAATTCTGTCTGTTGCTGTCAAGCTCTGATAAAACATCGTCAAGCAGCAAGATAGGTGTATCTTTTGTTATCTTTTTTATGAGTTCTATCTCTGAAAGCTTAAGTGATAGAGCAGCAGTCCGCTGCTGACCCTGTGATCCATATTTTCTGATATCTATCTCTATGTTATTTGTGCTTTCACTTATAACATTAAATGAAATATCATCTCTGTGAGGACCAATAGTTGTCTGTTTTAGCTTTATATCTCTATCATGACTGTTTTCAAGACTTGAAGCATAGCTTTCTATATCAACATTTGGTTCATATATAAGTCTTAACTTTTCTTTTTCTCCGGAAAGATTTGAATGTATTGAAGCAATTATCTCATTAAGCTGATCAACAAACTGCTTTCTTCTTTCAATTATCTTGCTTCCGTAGGATATAAGCTGTTTATCCCAGATGCTTAGTGTATCCTTTAATTCAGGATTTACAAAAAGATTCTTTAAAAGATTATTTCTCTGATTTACTATCTTATTGTAATTATTTAAATTATAAAGATAGAAATTATCAAGCTGGCAAAGCTCAATATCTATAAATCTTCTTCTTTCTGCCGGGCCGTTTTTTATGATACTTAGATCCTCTGGAGAAAAAAATACGATCTTTGTAAGTCCCATGAGTTCGGCGGCTTTTTTTATTTTTACACCGTCTATTGCTATTCCCTTGGACTTTGAACTCCTAAGATGCATATCAACTCTTGTTTCTATATCATCTTTTTCAATAATGGTCCTTATATGTGCCTCCTGCTTTCCAAATCTTATAATTTCCTTATCTTTGCTAAGCTTATGTGATTTGGTGGTAGCAGACATATATATTGCTTCAAGGATATTTGTTTTCCCCTGAGCATTATCTCCATAAAGGATATTAGTTCCTTTATCAAAGTTAATCAAAAGAGATTCATAATTACGATAATCACTTAATTCAAGGGATTTAATTATCATTATTTACCTCTTTACTCAATCTTTATCGTATTATTGTCAAATTCAACGATATCACCGCTGTAAAGCTTTTTTCCTCTTTGTATTTCAACAGATCCGTTTACTTTGACCAGTCCTTCATTTATAACAAATTTGGCATCAACACCTGATTCTACTAAACCTGCAGCTTTGAGCGCCTGTCCAAGTTTTATATAATCATCCCTTAGTTTTATAACTTCCATATATGACAAGACCTATCCTACATTGTTGAAATTAACAGGAAGAACCAGATATATATAGCTTTCATCCGCATCCTTTATAAAGCAGGGCGCTTTTGAATTAAACATATACATATCTATTGTTTCATCATCTATTACCTTAAGAGCATCTATCAAGAACTTGGGATTAAATCCTATCATAAGACTCTTTCCTTCTTTCTTGATATCTATATCCTCATTCATGCTTCCGAGAGCCGAACTTATCTTAAGTTCCAGTTTTTCATCTTCAATACTTACGATAATAGGCTTCTTATCACCTTCTTTAACAAGAAGAGTCGCTCTGTCTATACAGTTTAGGAATTCCTTTTTGTTAATAGATATCTTTGTCTCATAATTGTTGTTGAGCATCTGATCGACTTTGAAATACTCACCTTCTATAAGACGAGATATAACAGTAGTACTGTCAAATTCAAATATTACATGCTTATCTGTAAAGAAGATTGAAACATCATCTTCATCACTTCCGCCAAGTATCTTGCTTATTTCATTAAGTGTTTTTCCAGGAATTATAACCTTATGATCATCATATTCATCCTTAAGAGAAATATTTCTTATAGAGATTCTGTGACCATCCAAAGAAACAACTCTTAATTTATTGCTCTTTATCTCAAAAAGCTCACCGCTCATTATCTTGTTTGAATCATTTTCATTTATTGAGAAAATTGTCTGTCTTATTATATCCTTTAAAGAAAACTGGGATATGATAAGAGGGTTTGCTTTTTTAACCTGCGGAAGATATGAAAAATCTTCTCCTGACTTTCCAATAATAGTGAATTTAGCTTTTTCACAAGTTATATAAGCCTTGTTATCATCATCTGTCTCGATCTTAACCACACTGTCAGGAAGCTTTCTTACAATATCTAGGAACATCTTTGCATCAATAGCTATGATTCCTTTTTCTATTATCTGGCCTTCAACTATTGTTTCAATACCAAGTTCCATATCATTTGCAGTAAATTTTATATTTCCTGCTGTCGAATCAACAAGAATACATTCAAGTATAGACATCGTAGTTTTACTTGGTACTGCTTTTGATACTATAGAGAGACCATTAAGCAAATCTGATTTCTGACATAATATTTTCATGTTGATAATTCCTTTCCGGCCGTAAGGCGAATCCTTTGTTATATATTTTATAAGATTTTAGAAGTATTATTAATAAGGGATGTAAATATGTGGAAAACCATTATTCTTCGCATTATTAAAGGATTTTTTACAAATATTCTTATGTGAAAAATAAAGAATAAGATGTTGATAAAGTGATATTTATCAACATATAAAAATAATCATAAAAATGTGAAAAATTTTATCCACATACTATTTACATATATTTCACATCAGTTTTGTGGACTGATCTTTACTTTTATGTTATTTATCCTGTTTGCATATTCAGGATCCTTTAAAAGATCTTCCTTTACTCTTTTATATCCGTGAATAACTGTTGTATGATCCTTTTTCATCAGATATTTAGCTATATCTTCGTAAGTCATATCTATTATCTGTCTGCAAAGATACATAAATATATGTCTTGGAGTAACTATTTCCTGATTTCTTCTTGAAGATCTCATATCTTCTGGACTTACTCCAAATTCCTCACATACAACATTTAATATATAATCAGGAGTTATAAGTTCATTCTGATTCTGATTTATTATATTCTTAAGAGCTTTTTCTGCTGTATCAAGAGTTATATGATCGGTATTTTCTATTCTTGATATATTTATTATCTGATTAAATGCTCCTTCAAGCTCTCTTATATTTGATTTAACATTTTCAGCTATATATTTGATGATATCATCATCTATCTTTTTGGAATTGTTTTCAGCCAACTGTCTCAATATAGCCATACGGGTTTCATAGTCCGGAGCCTGAATATCAACTATAAGACCCATTGCAAATCTTGATTTGAATCTTGCATCAAGGGTTTCAAGTTCTTTAGGAGGTTTATCTGATGATAGTATTATCTGTTTACCGGCAAGATGAAGAGTATTGAAAGTATTGAAAAACTCTTCCTGAGTTGCATCTTTACCTATTATAAACTGAATATCATCTACCATAAGAACGTCGGCATTTCTGTATTTGTCTCTCATTTTAGTAATAGTAGACTGATTACCGCTTCTTATAGATTCAATAACATCGTTGGTAAAATCTTCACTTGTAACATAAATAACATTTGTATCGGGTTTGCTTTCCAAAGTGAAATGTCCGATCGAATGCATTAGATGTGTCTTGCCAAGACCTGCACCTCCATATATATAGAGAGGATTGTAAATCTCTCCCGGAGATTCTGCTACGGCAAGTGCTGCTGAATGAGCAAGCTTGTTATTGCTTCCTATTACAAATGTCTCAAATTTGTACTTTGGATTTAGATTTGCATTTTTATAGTTAATGCTCTGAGTTATATCAACATATTCTTCATTATCTTCTTTTGAATTATCCAAAACGAATTCAATATCAAAAGAATCGTTGAAAAGAACAGATATAGCTTCCTTGAAAAAATGCTTGTATTTCTTATTGATATAATTAAATGCCTGAGGATTATCTGACGGAATCAGTATAAATACGGTATTTTCTTCGATTTTATAAAAATCCAGGGGAAGAATCCAAGTATTGTAGGAAACAGAATTCAATTCATATTCTGTCTTAATATACTCCTTTATCTTTTCCCAGTTTTCCTTTATTTCTTGCATTTTATTCCCCATTGTAAAAATTATATAAACAATCTATTATATATTACTCTAAAATAAATAAAATTTCAAATTATATAATAATCCACTAAAACGTTATGTAAAGTGATTAATTATTTGTGAATATGTCAGAGTAAAATTGTGGATTGTGGATATGTGGATAATTATTGTGAATAAAATAAACAGCGTAAAATAGGCATTTTCTTTAAATTCTTAATTTTTTATAAACACACTTTTCCACATGTTATACACAAAAAGTGGATAAAGAATAAAAAAATGAGTGTTATTCACAAATTTTAGTGGATATCTAGATATTGTGGTGGATAACAAAAAATTATAACTATATATAGATCACGTATTTTAAAGATTATTAATTATGTAATTCTTCCCGTAAAATAAGCATTTTCTTTACTTGACGTGGAAAGTATCTTCTAATATAATTGATACGATTGTTTCCTATAAGAAAAGGAGGTGTTGACGCATGAAGATGACATTTCAGCCTAAGAAGAGACAGCGTTCTAAGGTACATGGTTTCCGTTCAAGAATGAGTACTCCGGGTGGAAGAAAAGTTTTAGCTTCCAGAAGAGCAAAAGGAAGAAAGAAATTATCAGCTTAGGCCGCAATTATGTGGCCTTTATTTCTTCTATTTAATAAAGGAATATGAAAAATACCGAAAGTTTAAAGAAAAATACTGATTTCAGACATGTTTACGGTGAAGGGCTCATAAAAGCCAATAAGTATTTGGTTATGTATAAAATAGGAAATGATCTCACTATCAACCGTCTGGGTATATCAGTAAGCAAAAAAGTCGGAAACAGTGTGGTCAGACACAGAATGACCAGGCTTGTCCGCGAAAGTTACAGACTGCATGAAAAGGTATTCAATAGTGGTTTGGATATTGTAGTCGTAGTTAAACCAGGCGCTTCCAAGTGTACATATTGGGAAATTGAAAGCGCTATGTTACATCTTGCAAAGCTTCATGGATTAGATTAAATATGAAGAAACTCTTTATACATATTATAAAGTTTTATCAGAAATATGTTTCTCCCATGAAAAGTACCAAATGTCCATATTATCCGTCATGTTCGGCTTACGGACTTGAAGCGATAGAAAAATACGGTGCTTTTAAAGGCGGTATGATGGCTGCCTGGAGAATATGCAGATGTAATCCGTTATCAAAAGGCGGGTATGATCCCGTAAGAGATAACACAAAAGTAAAAAAGATTGTTAAGAGGAGTAATGTATGACAGCAATGTTGCTTACAAAATATAATGGAGCAATACTCGGACCTATCGCAAGGATTCTCGGATACATAATGAACTGGATCTTTATATTCCTTGATAAGATCGGTATTCCGAATATAGGTCTTGCCATTATATTATTTACAATCGTTATATATATGTTACTTCTTCCTTTGACCATTAAACAGCAGAAGTTTTCAAAGCTTTCTGCAAAGATGAGTCCTGAATTAAAGGCGATTCAGAAGAAATATGAAGGCAAAAAAGACAATGAATCAATGACAGCAATGAACCTTGAAACACAGGAAGTATATGCAAAGTACGGTGTTTCTCCTTCAGGAAGCTGTGTACAGCTGTTGATCCAGATGCCCATCCTTTTTGCTCTTTACCGTGTAATATATGCAATTCCGGCATATGTTCCTATGGTTAAGAATGTATTTACAGATCTTGTAGAAGGTCTTTTTACACAGAAAGAGGCAGCAACAGAGTTTTTGCAGAATCTTCATAATTCTTCAATGTATGCAAAGCAGTTTACTAATGAACTGTTTATAGCAGGGAATAAGGAGTATATAACAAATACATTTATTGATTGCTTAAACAGAGCAAGCACCGAGGACTGGGTAAGTCTTAAGGAAAAGTTTTCAGGTTTATCCGCAACAATCGATACAGCTGTAACTCAACTTGATATTTATAACAATTTCCTCGGCCTTAATGTAGGGAACTCTCCTTCATTTACGATTAAGACTGCATTTGCTGAAAAGAACTGGCTTCTTATAATCGGAGCTTTGATGGTTCCGGTTTTGGCAGGTCTTACACAGTGGCTCAATACAAAGCTTATGCCTCAGGCATCAAATAATGATCAGGCAAGTGAAAATGATACGATGGCCCAGTCAATGAAAGCCATGAATACAACAATGCCGATTATGTCAGCAGTTTTCTGTTTTTCACTTCCTGTAGGTATGGGTATCTACTGGGTAGCCGGTGCCGTAATAAGATGCATACAGCAGGTTATCATAAACAAGCATCTCGATAAGCTTGATTTTGATGAGATAGTTGAGAAAAACAAAGAAAAAGCAAAAGCCAAAATGCAGAAGAAGAAAGAGTATGTAAATCAGCTCAGCAGCAAGGCTACTGTAAATACCAAAAACATTGGTGTTAACTCAAATGTATCTCAAAAAGACAAGGAAGAAGCACTTAAAAAAGCTGCAGCAAGCAGAAGCAATGCAAAACCCGGAAGTCTTGCAGAAAAAGCAAATCTGGTAAAGCAATATAACGAACGAAATAATAAACAATAAAGTAGGGGAATAAACTATGGATTATAAGGAATTTAGTGCAAAGACAGTTGATGATGCCATAACTGAAGCTTGCAAGGAATTCGGTGTTGCAAGTGACAAGCTTGACTATGAAGTAGTGAACGAAGGAAGCACAGGCTTTCTCGGGATCGGTTCTAAGGAAGCTGTTATAAAGGCTAAGATCAAGTCATCTATTATTGACAATGCAAAGACATTCTTAAATGAAGTATTTGCTGCTATGAATATGGTAGTTGTTATCAATGTTGAGTTCGATGCTGATAACAAAGAAATGGTTATCGACCTTTCAGGAGATGATATGGGTGTTCTTATCGGTAAGAGAGGACAGACTCTTGATTCTCTTCAGTATCTTACATCACTTGTGGTCAACAAGGGTGAGGAAGATTATATAAGAGTAAAGGTTGATACAGAAAACTACAGAAAGAGAAGACAGGATACTCTTGAAAATCTTGCAAAGAACATAGCTTTCAAGGTTAAGAGAACAAAGAGAAGCGTTTCTCTTGAGCCGATGAATCCTTATGAGAGAAGGATCATCCATTCTGCTCTTCAGAATGATAAGTTTGTTACAACACACTCTGAAGGTGAAGAGCCTTTCAGACATGTAGTTGTTACAATGAAAAAATAATGATTTTAAGGCTCAGTCAGGCTGCTTTTTGCAGTCTTACTGAGTCTTGCTTTTTTCATGAAAGATTATGAATAATAATGAAACGATCGCTGCTATAGCGACTGGTCTAAGTGAATCCGGTATTTCAATAATCCGCGTCAGTGGTCCTGACGCTTTTTCTATTGCAGACAAAATATTTAAATGCAGTGACAATAAAAAGGTATCGGAATATGAAAGTCATACCATTCATTATGGTTTCATCAGGGAAAATGACGAGATAATAGATGAAGTCATACTGAGTGTTATGAGATCCCCAAGGAGCTATACTACTGAAGATACCGTGGAGATAAACTGTCACGGTGGACTGCTGATAACCAAAAAGGTACTTGAAGCAGTAATAAGAAACGGTGCAAGACTGGCTCTTCCGGGAGAATTTACAAAAAGAGCATTTTTAAACGGGCGTATAGATCTGACAAGAGCTGAAGCGATAATGGATGTGATAAGTGCCGATAACGAGTTGGCACTCAAGGCATCTGTAAAGCATTTAAGGGGAGATATATTTGAAAAGATACTTAATCTGAGAAATGAGATCATACACGAGACCGCATATATCGAGTCTGCTCTGGACGATCCTGAACATATAAGTCTTGATGGATACAGTGATACACTTAAAGAAAAGATAAACAGCATTCGTTGTGAACTCATTAAAATGGAAGAATCCGCTTTGGACGGACAGATAATAAAGGATGGCATCCTTACAGTAATAGTAGGTAAACCGAATGCAGGTAAATCTTCATTCTTAAATATGCTCATTGGCAGGGAAAAGGCTATAGTTACAGATATTGCCGGAACAACAAGAGATGCGCTTGAGCAGCATGTAAGAATAGGAGATCTAAGCCTTAATCTTGTTGATACCGCAGGGATACGTTCAGCAAAGGATGAAGTAGAAAAGATAGGTGTGGAAAAATCAAAGGAATATTTAAAAGAGGCAGATCTTGTACTCTTTATTGTTGATTCATCCATCAAACTTGATAAAAACGATCTTGATATAATAGATCTTATAAAAGACAAGAAAGTTATAATCCTTTTTAACAAGAGTGATCTTTTAAGTGTTATAGAAGAAAAGGATGTAACTGATAAGTTCAAAGATCTGAACAATCTGCGAGTTTTAAAGATATCTGCAAAGGAAAAAACCGGTATTGAGCAGTTTTGTGATCTGATAAAGGAATTTATTCTTGATCAGAGCATATCTTCAAACAATGAACTTTTAATAACAAACGAAAGACATAGAGAAAAGATTCATGAAGCTATTGAAAGTCTGAATCTTGTTATGGATAGTATAAATATGAACATGCCTGAGGATTTCATGACGATCGATCTTATGAGTGCTTATGCATCACTCGGAGAAATAATAGGTGAAGAGATAAGTGAAGATCTTGCAGATGAGATATTCTCAAAGTTCTGTATGGGTAAGTAATGGTGAGTAGGATAAGAGAAAAAGTAGATGTTTGTGTTGTAGGAGCAGGTCATGCGGGTTGTGAAGCTGCTCTTGCCTGTGCGCGTCTTGGTCTGAATACTGTGATATTTACTGTCAGTGTTGACAGTATTGCTCTTATGCCCTGCAATCCGAATGTCGGAGGAAGTTCAAAGGGTCATCTTGTAAGAGAACTTGATGCTCTTGGCGGAGAAATGGGAAAAAATATCGACAGGACATTTATTCAGTCAAAGATGTTAAATGTTTCCAAGGGTCCGGCTGTTCATTCCTTAAGAGCCCAGGCGGATAAAGCTGAATACACCAGAGCGATGAGAAAGGTTTTGGAAAATCAGGATAATCTCACAATAAAACAGGCTGAAGTAACGGAACTTTTAACCGTTGAAGATATAGCTCATCTTAATGATGAAAACGAAGTAACCGAATATGAAAAGAATGATAAAAAGCAGATTATAGGCGGTGTAAAGATATATACGGGTGCAGTATATGAATGCAAAGCTGTTGTTCTGTGTACAGGAACGTATTTAAGAGCAAGATGTCTTTGCGGTGAAGCAATAACATATACGGGTCCAAACGGACTGCAGCCTGCGAATCATCTTCCTGATTCCATAAAGAAACTCGGAATTGAACTAAGAAGATTCAAAACCGGAACACCTGCAAGAATGGATAAGAGATCTATAGATTTTTCAAAGATGATCCCTCAGTACGGAGATGAAAGGATAGTACCTTTTTCATTTTCAACAGACCCCGAAAGCATTCAGATCGAACAGGTTCCATGTTATCTGACATATACTAATGAAGAAACTCATGAGATAATAAGAGCAAATCTTGACAGATCACCGATCTATGCAGGTGTTATCGAGGGAACAGGTCCCAGATACTGCCCGTCTATAGAAGATAAGGTTGTCAAGTTTCCTGAAAAAGAGAAACATCAGGTATTTATAGAGCCTGAAGGACTTCATACTAATGAAATGTATGTCGGAGGAATGAGCTCTTCTCTTCCGGAAGACGTTCAGCTTGCAATGTACAGAACAGTTCCGGGACTTGAAAACTGCAAGATTGTAAGAAATGCATATGCAATAGAATATGACTGCATCGATGCTATGCAGCTTTTGCCGACTTTAGAGTTTAAAACAGTCAGTGGTCTTTTTGCAGGCGGACAGTTTAACGGAAGCAGCGGTTATGAAGAGGCTGCAGCACAGGGACTGGTTGCGGGGATAAATGCTGCAATGCAGATAAAAGGAAAAGAACCGCTTATCATAGACAGATCTGAAGGCTATATCGGAGTTCTTATAGACGATCTGGTTACAAAGGAAAGCTTTGAACCTTACAGAATGATGACTTCAAGGGCTGAGTACAGGCTTTTGCTTCGTCAGGACAATGCAGATTTAAGACTCAGAAAGAAAGGTTACGAGATAGGACTTATCAGTGAAGAACAGTATAAGCATCTGATCGACAAGAAAAAAATGATCTATGATGAGATCGAAAGACTAAAGTCAACCATTGTCGGAGCAAATGCAAGAATCAGCGCATTTATGGAGAAGTATGATTCTCCTGCTTTAAGAACAGGTTGTTCACTGGCCGAGCTTATGTGCAGACCGCAGTTTGATTATGAAAAGTTGGCCGAGATCGATGATGAAAGAGTCAAACTTCCGGATGAGGTCATCGAACAGGTAGAGATCGAGATCAAATATGAAGGATATATAAAGCGTCAGATATCACAGGTTAAGAGTTTCAAAAAGATGGAAAGCAAGAAGATACCTGAGGATATTGATTATGATGATGTAAACAGTTTAAGAAGAGAAGCTAGACAAAAGCTTAAGATGTTCAGACCTGTATCTGTCGGACAGGCATCAAGGATTTCCGGTGTTTCTCCAGCTGACATATCTGTACTTCTTGTTTACTTAAGTTCGAGGTATCCTAAGAATAATGAATGAAATAGACAGACTTAAAGAAATTGTTGAAAAGTTAAGATCTAAAGACGGCTGTCCGTGGGATAGAGTTCAGACTCATGAGAGTTTAAAAGCTGCCTGCATTGAAGAAGCCGCAGAAGTGATCGGAGGCATCAACATCCTTGATAAGACTGGTAAAGAGGAAAACCTTAAGGAAGAATTAGGTGATCTTTTATTGCAGGTAATGTTTCATGCAGTAATAGCTGAGGAAGAGGGAAAATTTACTTTTAATGATGTAGTAAGTACGATCAATGAAAAGATGATCCGCAGACATCCTCACGTTTTTAATAATGTAGAATATGCAAGTGATGAGGAAAGACATGCTGCCTGGGAAAAGATCAAAAAAGAAGAAAAGCTTGGTCGTGAGTGGGAAGCAGCTTATCTTGAAGATGCTATGAAGGAAGCAAAGCAGCTGATAGCAAGAGCTCAGGAAAGAAAAGGATTTGTTAAGGATAATGAGTGATAACTCGTTTTTCATACAGGGCTTAAAAGAATATGGTTTTGATCCGACTGATGAGCAGATTGAAAAGTTTATAAGATATTATGATCTTATAATAGAATGGAATGAAAAAATCAATCTTACTGCTATAACGGAATACAAGGATGTCATGATCAAACACTTTCTCGATTCTGTTTCGATAATCAAAGCTTTAGATATGTCAAGTGTTAATTCGCTTATCGATATCGGTACCGGAGCCGGTTTCCCAGGTATCCCGATAAAGATAATGTTTCCTGATATAAAGATCACTCTTTTAGATTCTTTAAAAAAACGATTGAATGTATTAGACTTGATAATAGATGAGTTAAACCTTAAAGATATATATACTATTCATGGTCGTGCAGAGGATATTGCAAGAGATCCTAAACACAGAGAAAAATATGATCTTTGTGTTTCGCGTGCAGTTGCAAACCTAAGTACTCTGTCTGAATTATGCATTCCGTTTGTAAAGCCAAACGGTAAATTTGTTTCTTACAAATCAGAAAAAGCGGATGAAGAACTTGAAAAAGCAAAAAATGCCATAAGGCTTTTAGGAGGCAAAGTTACATCTGCTGTTTCTTTTGAACTTGAAGATAATATTCGTACACTTATAGTTATAGATAAAACTGAATCAACAAACAAGAAATATCCGCGTAAAGCAGGTACACCTGGGAAAGAACCTCTATGATAAATATTATGCTTGTTGATGATCATGTACTGTTTCGCGAAAGTTTAAGAGTATTGATCGAAAAAGATAAGTTCATAAAAGTTTCATGTGAAGCAGCAACTATGTCGGAATGCATAAACTGTCTGCGTTTTCATGATGTAGATATTATTCTTCTAGATATAACTCTTGGTGATGAGAATGGCTTGGATATTTTGGAGTTTATAAGAAAGAAAAAGATTAACACTAAAGTGATAATGCTCACAATGCACAAGGAAATAGAAAACCTTGTACGTGCAATGGAACTTAAGACTAACGGATATCTTTTAAAAACTATAACCCATGACGAATTGTTTACTGCAATCCATGATGTATACGGAGGTATCGATTATATCCAGCCAGATCTTCTTCCTTATTTAAATAATTATCTTATCAATAAAGATATAGACAGGGAAAAGATAAATCTTCTCACAGCAAGAGAACTGGAACTTCTTAAGATGATCGCTTCGGGAAAGAAGAATCTTGAGATAGCTACAACTTTAAATATCAGCGAACGAACTGTAAAAAATCATTTATCTCATGTATTCGACAAGCTTAAAGTAGCTGACAGAACACAGGCAGCAGTTTTTGCCATAAGAAACAATTTAAACTGACTGTATCTGTGCAATGTTTCACGTGAAACGTGAAACATATTTCTAGTATTTCATATGCAGAGCATACAATATAATGTTTCACGTGAAACATATCACCACAATATTTTGGTGTCATTTCTGTGAAACATTTATTTATACAAAATAATTACATTTGTGAAACATTTTTTGGTAATATTTTTATACGTCTGTTTATAGATAATAGAAAGATTACATGATATAATTTCTAGGCAACCCGAAAGTTGTAAAAAATGAATGGAGTATTAATAAATGGGAAGAGTTATAGCCATTGCTAATCAAAAAGGTGGAGTAGGAAAAACAACAACATCTATCAATTTATCAGCTTCTCTTGCCGAGCTCGGTAAAAAAGTTCTTGTAATTGATATCGATCCCCAGGGTAATACCACAAGTGGACTGGGTGTTGACAAGAATAATGTAGAAAACACGGTATATGATCTTATCCTTGGAGAATGTTCTATTAATGAATGTATCATGAAGGATGTAATAGAAAATGTATCAGTTATACCTTCTAATGTTAATCTCGCTGCCGCTGAGATAGAACTCATCGGTGTTGAAAAGAAGGAATATATCCTTAAGAATGAAGTGGACTGGGTAGTAGATAAATATGATTATATATTTATTGACTGTCCTCCTTCACTCAGTATGCTCACAGTCAATGCGATGACCACAGCAAATACTGTTCTTGTTCCTATTCAGTGTGAGTATTATGCGCTGGAAGGACTGAGCCAGCTGATCCATACAGTAAATCTAGTAAAAGAAAGACTGAATCCGAAGCTTTCAATGGAAGGCGTTGTATTTACAATGTACGATTCAAGAACAAATCTTTCAGCTCAGGTAGTTGAAAATGTAAAAGAAAACTTCCATCAGAAAGTTTTTGATACTCTGATCCCGAGAAATATCAGACTTGCGGAAGCACCAAGTTACGGTATGCCGATCTGCATGTATGATCCGAAATCATCCGGAGCCGAGAGTTACAGAAGTCTTGCTAAAGAGATAATCAACAACAATTAGATTGATAGTCAGAAAGGGTATGAATTATGGCAGCAAAAAAGGGGTTAGGAAAAGGACTTGATACATTAATTCCCAGTAATGTTCTCGATTCAGCAGATAACAAGCAGAAAACCGGAAAAGCTCAGACACCGGATTCTGTTGTAGATATCAACAAGGTTGAGCCAAACAGGGACCAGCCGAGAAAGAATTTCGACGAGGATGCACTCGAAGAATTAGCAGATTCCATCAGACAGGTCGGACTTATTCAGCCGATAGTCGTTCAGGACAGAAAAGGATATTATGAGATAATAGCTGGCGAAAGAAGATGGAGAGCCTGCAAGAAAGCGGGACTTAAAGAGATCCCCGTTATCATAAGAAACTTCACTGAACAGGAGATCGTTGAGATCTCGATCATTGAAAATATTCAGAGAGAAGATCTTAATCCTATAGAAGAAGCTATGGCTTACAAAAGACTACTTGAGGAGTTTAATCTCAAGCAGGATGAGGTCGCGGAAAAGGTTTCAAAGAACAGGACAACAATCACCAATTCACTCAGATTATTAAAGCTGACTGATGACGTTCAGCAGATGATCGTAGACGGCAAGCTTTCAACCGGTCATGCAAGAGCCATCATTTCCATAGAAGATCCTGCTAAGCAGCTGGAGATCGCCGAGAAGATCTTTGATGAAAAGATGAGCGTTCGTGAGGTTGAGAAATATATAAAGAGTCTCGATAAACCCGCAAAACCCAAGAAAAAAGTAAATGAGTCACTTCAGGTCGTATATGACAACATAGAAGAACAGCTTAAACTCATGCTTGGCACAAAGGTTTCCATCCTGTCAAAGTCAACAGAAGGATCGGGCAAGCTTGAAATAGAATTCTACAATCACGATGACCTGGAAAGAATAGTTGAGATCATAAAGAGATAAAGATATGACCAGTGATGTTTTAACAAGAATGGGCCTAGGCATAGATATAGGATATCTTATAATAGTCATGTTCGTTCTTATAATAGTTTTGATAGTACTTCTGACGATATTCATTATCAGAGAGGTTAAGCTTCAGAAGAAATATAATATCTTCATGAAGGGAAGCAGTGCTGAAAGCTTAGAGGATGCAATCGCCAAGCTGTTTGAAGACAATAACAAGATAAAGAAGGTTGTTAATGCCAACAGAGGCGATATCAGACAGATATACAGAGTTCTGACAAGAACCTTCCAGAAGATCGGTATAGTCAAGTACGATGCCTATCAGCAGATGGGAGGACTCTTAAGTTTTTCTTTAGCGATGTTAGATGAGGAAAACAACGGATTCATTCTTAATTCTGTACATACTTCCGACGGGTGTTATACTTATACAAAGGAGATCCATGAAGGGAAATGCGAACTTGAGCTTGGTAACGAGGAAAGACTTGCACTAGAGAAAGCCATCGGATCAGAGGAGCTTTAATAGTTTATGAGATTAGTTAAGGTAGACCAGTTAACAGGTAGTGAGATCCTTGCCAGATCAATAACTACGAGTGATTACAAAGAGATACTTGCAGAGGGTACCTTACTTAAACTTGCATATATACCAAGACTTGAAGAGATCGGAATAAAAGAAGTATTTGTCAAGGATAATGAACTTGACGCTCAGACCAGGCTTATTTTAAAAGAAGAAGTAAACAAGAAGTGTAAAGATAAAGTAAAAGAAATCATCTCCAAACATATGTATAACAAGAGTCAGGATATGACGGAGATAGCCGAGGCAGCTGACAGGATCATAACGAATGTCATAAGTGATGACAACGTTACCCAGCAGATCTATGATATCAAAGAAAGAAGCGCCGATCTTTACGAACACAGTATAAGCACATGTACGATAGCAACACTTGTTGCCATCAAGATGAATATTACAGATGATCTGAAACATGATCTCGGTATCGGATGTCTGCTTCATGATCTGGGACTCAGATATGTGACGATAGATTATATCGACAAGGACATGACACAGGTAGATCCCTTTGTCAAGGAGGAGTATAATAAGCATCCAATATATGGATACAGTGCCATAAAGCATGAAAAATGGCTTCAAAAAGCAAGCAAAGAGATTATCCTCATGCATCATGAGACTATAGACGGACAGGGATATCCGATACATACGCCTGAACTTTCGATAACAACAAGGATTGCCGCAGCCTGTGATTTCTTTGATGAATCAATATGCGGTATCGGACATGAAAGAAAGAGAGTTCATGAGGCAGTTGAATATCTGAAGGCATACAAAGGAATAAAGTATGACAGCGAAGTTGTTGATACGCTCCTTGATTTCATAGCAGTTTATCCTTCAGGAAACAAGGTACTGATAAACACCGGTGAAATGGCAGTTGTTATAAGACAGAACAAAGGATTTCCCGAAAGACCGGTTCTTCAGCTTATCGCTGACAGAAACGGAAAAGTCATAGAAGGTGTTTTAGTAAGGGATCTTTTAGAATATACGAATATATTTATAGAACAAGTAATAGATTAAAGAGGTGCACAAATGATTGACATTAAGTTCCTAAGAGAAAATCCGGATGCGGTAAAGGAAAACATCAAAAAGAAATTTCAGGACAGCAAGCTTCCTATGGTTGATGAGGTTATCGAACTTGACAAGCAGTTAAGAGCGGCAAAAGCAGAAGCCGATGATCTGAGAAATCAGAGAAACAAGATCTCTAAGGAAATCGGAGCTCTTATGGCTCAGGGAAAGAAAGAAGAAGCAGAGGCTGTAAAGAAGAAAGTGGCAGAACTTGCACAAAGACTTGCAGAGCTTGAGCCTATGGAAGAAGAACTCCAGGAAAAGATCACAAAGATCATGATGGTTATCCCCAATATCATTGATCCCTCTGTTCCGATAGGAAAGGATGATACATGCAATGTAGAGATCGAAAAATTCGGAGAGCCTGTTGTTCCCGATTTTGAGATTCCTTATCATACAGATATAATGGAAAGCTTTAACGGACTGGATCTTGATGCAGCAAGAAGAGTTGCTGGAAACGGTTTCTATTATCTGATGGGCGATATTGCAAGACTTCATTCTGCAGTTATCGCATATGCAAGAGATTTCATGATAAACAGAGGCTTTACATATTGTGTTCCGCCGTTTATGATAAGAAGCAATGTCGTAACAGGTGTTATGAGCTTTGCCGAGATGGAAGCTATGATGTATAAGATCGAGGGAGAAGATCTCTATCTTATCGGTACCAGTGAACATAGTATGATCGGAAAATTTATCGATCAGATAATTCCCGAAGCTCAGCTTCCTCTTACACTTACCAGCTATTCACCATGCTTCAGAAAAGAAAAAGGAGCACATGGTCTTGAAGAACGTGGTGTTTACAGAATACATCAGTTTGAAAAACAGGAAATGGTAGTAATCTGCAAGCCCGAGGAATCAAAGATCTGGTATGATAAGCTGTGGCAGAACACGGTAGATCTGTTCCGTTCACTTGATATCCCAGTAAGAACGCTTGAATGCTGTTCAGGAGATCTTGCCGATTTAAAGGTTAAGTCATGCGATGTCGAGGCATGGAGTCCGAGACAGAAAAAGTATTTCGAGGTAGGAAGCTGTTCTAATCTGGGTGATGCTCAGGCAAGAAGACTTAAGATAAGAATTACCGGCGAAGACGGTAGCAAATATCTTGCACATACACTTAACAATACGGTTGTTGCTCCTCCTCGTATGCTTATCGCATTTTTGGAAAACAACCTTCAGGCTGACGGATCTGTTAAGATCCCAGAGGTACTGCAGCCTTATATGGGTGGTCAGAAGCTCATTACCAAAAAGCAGTAATTGAAAGAGGTGAATCTTTTGCATAAGTATCTTGCAGCAATAGGATTCTCACAAATAAATAACAGAAAAGACTTTAACAAGCTTGTTGAACTGTGTGTCAGGGAATCAACAGAGAGGGCTTATACATCTAACGGAGATGACACCATGCTTGCCATTCTCAGCAAGGAATTTGCTCCCGGACTCGGACTTACGGTATGTGGAGAATACGATGAGAATAATACATTTACCTATGAGTATTCATATCCTTTCCTGAAGGGAAGCGGCATAACGACAAGCGAGGATATTTCCATAGAAAGACATGCCGACAAGGAAAGTTATGCCGGAGTATGTGATGATATAAATATAGGAATAACCCTTATCTTTTATCTTCAGAATATCATTCCATATATCAGAGCAAAAAATACCGACAATCTGCCCGTAAAAGGAACAACTTTGACTTTGTCAGCGCTCTCAATTTGTGGTAATATAATGATGCCCATTATGAAGAGTCCAAGAGTAAGAGAAAGGGCAGACAAGAAAAAGATAAGTCGCAACCGTTTGATGCAGGCAGCAAGAAACGGTGATGAAGATGCGATCGAAAGCCTGACTCTGGACGATATGGATATGTATTCCACCATTACAAAGAGGATACAGCGTGAGGATATATATACCATAGTGGATACGTATTTTATGCCGTACGGTGTTGAATGTGATCAGTATTCAATACTCGGAGAGATTCTTGAGTGCGAAAAACTGGTCAATTCAGTTACTAACGAGCAGATCTACAGAATGAAGCTGACATGCAATGAACTTGTCTTTGATCTTTGCATCAATGAAAAGGATCTTTACGGTGAACCGGCAGTCGGCAGACGTTTTAAAGGTATAATATGGTTACAGGGATATATCAATTATCCTTCGTAATAGATCAGTCTCCGTAGCTCAGCAGGATAGAGCGTCCGCCTCCTAAGCGGAAGGTCGGGTGTTCGAATCACCTCGGGGACGTAAAAGGAGTCTGAAAAGGCTCCTTTTAAATTTCAGGGGGAAAAGTAAATACATATGAATCAAGAAATGAAGGCAAAAATCAACAGAATCAGGATATTTGACGGAACGGTACTTAAACTTATTGCAATGATAAGCATGGTTTTTGACCATGTCGGAGATATGTTCTGTCCTGAGCTTTTATGGCCAAGGATGGTAGGACGGCTTGCAATGCCGATTTTTTCTTTTTGCATAGCCGAAGGTTATCTTAATACAAGAGACAAAAACAGGTACTTACTTCGAATGGGAATATTTGCCGTTATCAGTGAGATACCGTTTGATCTGGCCTTCAGCGGAAAGATTGATATCGGACACCAGAATATAATGCTTACATTCTTTTTGTCTATTCTGGGACTTAAATTCTTTGATATGATCCGAGGAGAAAAAGATCAAGAGTCTGGAAAATACAAAAGATCAAGGACAGTTTTAGGATGTTTGGAAATAATCAGCATGTCTGTTATCGCCTTGATAGTGAAAGCGGATTACACTGTCTTTGCTGTAATAGCTGTCTTTCTGTTCTATGTCCTGTCGGATGCTAACCATATCATAAGAACAGGAGTTGGTACGGCATTTCTTGCTCTGACGCGGACTATGGGCTACTACTGCACTACCGGACTCAGTTTCATACCGCTTATGCTGTACAACGGTAAGAAAGGGAAAGGCCTAAAATGGCTTTTCTATATTTTCTACCCGGGACATCTGCTTTTTTTGTATATGATAAAACGATATTTGATATAAAAATGATCATCAACGGAGAATGACTATGAGATTACGTGCATTTAACATGGATACAGATTTTGAAGACATGAAAAACTGGATAAACGATGAAAGATCCCATGCTATGTGGTGTGCAAATATCATCAGATATCCTTTAAACAAAGATCATCTTGACGAAGGATTAAAAGAAGCAGAAAAAAGATTCGGTGACAGACCTTTCGTTGTTGTTAATGATAAAGATAAAGCAGAAGGATTTTTTTCATATTCTTTAAATAATGAAACGATGGAAGGCATGTTAAAGTTTGTTGTTGTAGATAAAGAAGTACGCGGTAAAGGTGTTGCACAGAATATGCTCAAGCTGGCTGCAGAATATGCTTTTAACGAAACAGGAGCCAATGCCCTGCAGTTAAATGTCTTTTATGAGAACACAAGAGCAAGGAAGTGCTATGAAAAAGCAGGATTTCTGGAAAGAAACATAACTTACGATGCTTTCAGATTTAAAGATGAATCCTGGGGCAGATGCAACATGATCATGTACAGATGATCAGTAAATCATGGTATTTCGTAAGCAGCAATTATGATATACTTTAAAAGTATGAAGAAAACGGCAAAAACCATTTTTTCAATAGTTATATCACTAATAATTCTTTTAAGTGTCCTTCCCTTTAAGGCGTATGCCGAAGAGGCTGATCTGGATGCTGTTATTGAAGAGCGCAAAAATATACCGGTTGAGAGCAATATGATAACCGGTTGGCCTGTCGGACCAAAGACGGGAGCACAAAGTGCGATATTGATAGATGCAAATACAGGTATTGTCCTTTATTCAAAAAATATCCATGAAAAGCTATATCCGGCAAGTATCACCAAGATACTGACTGCTCTGATAGCCTATGAAAACTGTGATATGAATGACATGGTCACTTTTTCATATGATGCAGTTTCATCCATAGACTGGAGATATGATGCAAACATGGGTATCAATGCCGGAGACAGCATTCCCATGGAACAGGCTCTTTACGGAATGCTAGTAGGCTCTGCTAATGAAGCAGCTTATGCCATAGCTGAGCATGTATCTGGAAATATTGAGGACTTCGCAGTCCTTATGAATACAAAAGCCAGGGAACTGGGCTGTACTGATTCTCATTTTGTCACACCAAACGGTATCCATGATGAGGATCATTATACATCCGCTCATGATATGGCTCTTATCGCTAAAGCCTTTTTTGCAAACGATTTTTTAGCAAATATATCAAGAACACCATCGTATCAGGTACCGCAAACGGCTACGCAGCCAAACGATAACATGATCGTTTATGCAAAGAGCAAGCTTTTTCCGGGAAAGGAATACGCTCTTACAGGACTAGTCGGAACAAAGACAGGTTATACCGATTCAGCAAGACAGACTCTCGTTACCTGTGCAGAAAATGATTCCTTAAGACTTATATGTGTAGTAATGAAAGAAGAAGCGCCTGGTCAGTATACAGATACCATAGATCTTTTCAACTATGGATTCAGCAATTTTACATGTTATACAGTCGCTGACAAGGATTTAAGATATACTATATCCACATCCAATCTTTTTGATACGCAAAAGGATATATTCGGAAGCAGCAAACCAATACTGGATATCAATTCCCAGGACTATATCATACTTCCTGTCGGAGTTGAACCCGAACAGACCGAGTCTGAGATAAGCTATGATGATCTTAAGGATAATGAGATAGCTCGCATAAACTATTATTATTCCGGTACTTTTGTTGGAAGCGCATCTGTTATGCCGATCGCCATACTAAAAAACACGCACGGATTTGAAGACAGCAGCCAGGATGATACAAAAGATAAACAGGATGATGATGACGGATATGTTTTTGTTGATATAACCCGGATACTTGTACGTGTTTTAGGTATCAGCGCTTTACTGACAATTTTCTTTATCCTTGTTTCGCTGTTTAAAGGAAGACATAAGAGAAAAAAGACTAACACTAACAAGAAGTTTAACTATAAGAATAAAAACCTTAAATGGAAGCATTTTAAATAAATGCTTCTGTTAATAATGTATAAAATCTGATAAAATCATTGTTATGAATTACATTATCTTTGATCTTGAATGGAATCAGGGGGTAAACCGCGGCGAAAAACGCGATAAGAAAATGCCTCTTGAGATCGTGGAGATCGGAGCTGTCAAGCTCAATGAAGACAGAGAGATGATAAGCGAGTTTTCTGAACTCATCAAACCTCAGATCTACCACGAGATGCACAATATAACACGGAAGATCATCCACATTCAGATGGAAGAGCTCGAAAAGGGAAAGCCGTTTGAAGAGGTAATGCCTGCTTTCCTTGAATGGTGCGGAGAGGATTCCTTATTCTGTACCTGGGGAGGACTGGATCTTTTAGAGCTGCAGCGCAACATGACTTACTACGGCATGAAGCCTCTTTCTGACAGACCGATCAAGTTTTACGATATTCAGAAGCTGTTCAGTCTGGCTTATGAGGACGGAAAGAGCAGAAGGACCCTGGAATATGCTATAGACCTTCTTGATATAAAGAAGGATATACCTTTCCACAGAGCTTTTTCTGATGCTTACTATACTGCCAAGGTATTTGACAAGATAGAGGATCCCGACGTACTGGAGAGATTTTCATTTGATATATATACTCCGCCGGATTCCAGGGACAAGGAGATAGAGATAGTCTTCTCAGACTATGCAAAGTTTATCACTCAGACATTTGATGAGAAGAAAAATCTTTTAGACAGCAGATATATAAACCAGCCTCTTTGCTATCTTTGCAAAAAGAGACTTGCAAGACGCACCAAATGGTTCTCGCCTAACGGAAAGCATTACTATTCCGTAGGATACTGCTTCCGTCACGGCTATATGAAGAGCAAGATCAGGATAAAAAAGGCCGAGAACGGAAAGACATTTGCGGTAATAACTCATAAGTTAATAAGCAGGGAAGATAAGAAGCTGCTTATCGAATGGCGTGATGAGATGATAAAGAAAAAGCATAATGCAATGAAACAACCTCAATAATGGGGTTGTTTTTTGTTACATTGATTCTTATAATTGTACGATTATCCCTATTGAATAATAAATTTCATTGTGCTACAATGCAAGCGTTATGAGGATAGAAAAACTGGTCAAAAACAGCATATTGTTACTATTAGTAATAACAGTGATCATGCTTAGTGTGGAGCATTATTCTTCTCTTGCAAAGAGATGTGTACTTACTCATAAAGCTAGTGCCACGGGTGAGAATGTATGTGATCAGAAATTACCGTTTGAGTCATATGCTCTTTCTAGAGACAGTTCATATGGACTCATTAAAGAAGTCATAACAACTATCAAATCATATAACGGAACCGGAAATTCGCTTGAAGGTCGGTTCTGGTTCAATGCACTTATCTTAGCTATTATATACATGTGCCTTCTATTGAAGGGTTATAAGGCATGGACAGATGATACATGTATATATCAAACTAGTTTAAGAACAATTCATTATATTCACCTAAGAGACGGACAAAAGTAAATAGTATTCCTTTATTGACGATTGTAGTTTAGAAAAAAAGGATATTACTCCCATGTGAAGCCATGGGCTATTAAAGTACGTATAAAATAGGAGCATTATAATGAAAGAAGTATTAATATATATCATTTTTGGAATTGAATGTATTCTGGGAGCTGGTTCAACAATAGGATTAATAACGGTGATGATTGCAACAATTGCTAAGAAAATATATAGAAAGCTTGTTTATAAGACTTCCTTTTTTGACTGAGAAAAAAAATACACTTAAAGGAGGTCATAAGTATGAATGTTTTCTTTTTAATTATGTGTTGTATATTCACAGCAGCAGCAATCTGGGTATTGTGGAATGAAAGATAGTGATCTTAAACTTTAAATAATCTTCAAAAAGGTGTAAAATATAGGCGATTTTGATAATGATAAAATAGGGAAATAATGGGACTTTGCAATGAGACTTAAACATGTCAAGGGTGCAGAAGAATATATAGCCGGCAGTGATCAGGTAGTACAGGACTACAAAGATCATAAAGGTGAATGGAATAAGTTTTTTAATAATTCAAACCGTATACATATTGAGATAGGAATGGGAAAGGGACAGTTTTTAATGGAAATGGCCGCCATTCATCCCGATATCAACTATATTGGAATAGAAAGATACTCAAGCGTTCTTATCAGGGCTGTTCAGAAGAAAGAGGAAATGGATCTTAAGAATCTGGCATTTATTCTAATGGATGCAACCGAGATATGCGAAGTCTTTAGCGAACAGGAAGTAGACAGGATATATCTGAATTTCTCTGACCCCTGGCCGAAGGACAGACATGCAAAGAGACGTCTTCCGTCAAGACAGTTTTTAGAGAGATTTTCTCATATCTTAAAGGATGACGGTCAGATAGAATTCAAAACGGACAACAAAGATCTGTTTGCTTTTGCGCTTGAAGAGATTACTCCCGGAGGTTTTGAACTTATCGAAGTAACTCATGACCTTCATAACGATGAAAAGATGAATATTGGCAATATCATGACCGAGTACGAAGCTAAGTTTTCGGCTCTTGGCAACCCCATCTGCAAATATATTATCAGGAAAGCAAAGAAATAATCATGTTTTTGGCACTTTTTGTACTATGGATTATCTTTAACGGCAATTTCACACTTGAGATAGCTCTTTTTGGCATTGTGATCGCTTCCTTTGTCTATTTCTTTGCATGCAAATGCTTAGATTACTCATTTAAAAAGGACATCCTTCTTGTCAAGAGAATAGGATATTTCCTTGAATATGTAGGTGTTCTTATAGTAGAGATCATAAAGGCAAATGTCGCTACCATAAAGTTAGTCGTATCTGGCAGATATGATATCGATCCCGTACTCGTTACATTTGATGTGCATTTTAAGAGCGAGATCGCCAGAGTCTTGTTTGCTAATTCAATTACTCTGACTCCTGGGACCATCACGGCTGATGTTACGGGTGATACATTTATGGTTCATGCACTCGATGAGTCATTCATAGAAGGGATAGATAAGGGAAAGATAGTTGATATTCTCCACAGAATGGAGGAAGTAAATGGATAAGTTTTTGATCGCAGTTGTTATGATACTAAGCATTCTGTTGTTTTTGTGTCTGGTCAGAGCAATAATAGGACCTAAGATCGCTGACAGAATAGTCAGTGTAAATATGATGGGTACCATTACAATAGTTATAATAGCTGTACTTACCGTGCTTTTGGATGAAGGATATCTGGCCGATATCTGTATCATATATGCGATGATCAGTTTTTTGGCGGTCGTCGTTCTTACCATGATCTATATGGGTATATATAACAAGCGCAAAGAAGAAGGAGAGAAGTGATATGGGTTTTATTGAATTTATCAGATACTTTTTTGCGATAGCGCTTATAAGCAGCGGAATGATCCTGTTTATTATCGAGATATACGGGGTTTTCAGATTTTCATTTGTTTTGAACAGGATGCACGCTGCAGCCATAGGAGATACACTTGCTTTAACTCTGTGTCTTGGCGGACTTATGCTTCTTACGGGATTTTCATATACAACGGCAAAATTTCTGCTCGTTGTCTTTTTCCTGTGGATATCATCTCCGGCATCATCTCATCTGATAGCCAAATTTGAAGTAACTACAAACGAAAACGTGACTAAGCATTTAAGAAAAGAGGAGATCAAAGAATGAGCACGATCACATATATTCTTATGTTTGCTCTGATAGCATGTGCGATCTCGGTAAGCTTTTCAAAGAATCTGCTCAATTCCATACTCATTTACATGGGCTTTAGCCTGATCATGTCAGTAATCTGGATCATATTGGAATCGCCCGATCTTGCCATAACCGAGGCAGCGGTCGGAGCCGGTATAACCAGTTTGCTCTTCTTTATAACCTTAAAGAATATCCGTGCCATGAAAGGAGATGAAGAGAATGAGTAAACTCAGATTTTCCAAGAGAGACACAAAGGATTTCAGTTTAAAGGAATGGATGGACGGGACCGATGATCCGATGGTGACCGGTGATATCGGTATGAAGCCACAGCGAATCCAGAAAGATGATTTCCAGACCGTCATGAAGCATATGCGTGACTATGAAGAGGTGGAGAGACATCTTTATGACAGTGACAAAAACACTGGTGTCAGGATATTCAACAAGCTCTACAAGATATCCAGCATCATTTTCACCATGCTTTTGATAGGTGTTCTGCTCTATGTTGTAAGCTATCTTCCTCCGGTTGGAAATGCATCCAATCCCGATAATAACGTTGTTGCTCAAAGATATATAGAAAACGGCCTTGAGGAAACGGGAGCGGTAAATATCGTTTCGGGAATGATACTTACATACAGGGCTTTCGATACATTCGGTGAAACCAATGTACTCTTCATTGCAACATGCTGTGTCATGATCATGCTCATGTTAGAAGAAAAGGCACTAAAGGAGCAGGAAGAGACAGAACAGAATCATAAGTTTGAACCGCAGAACGATCAGATCTTAATATTTGCAGCAAGGGTTCTATGCCCTGTCATACTTGTATTCGGAATCTATATAATATTAAACGGTCATATATCACCCGGCGGAGGCTTTTCCGGCGGAGCGATCCTTGGTGCCGGCATGTGTCTTTATGCCAATGCCATGGGATTTTCAAGGATCGGAAAGTGGTTTAATGAAAACGTATATAAGATCGCCAAGATATCAGCCCTGTGTATGTATGGACTGATAGGATCTTATTTCTACATAACCGGCGCCAACGGCATAGAAAATCATATCCCGCTTGGAATTCCCGGTCATATACTTAGCAGCGGTATCATCCTGCCCATAAATATCGCGGTAGGTATAGAGGTTGCTTGTACCATGTATGCATTTTATGCATTGTTCAGAAGAGGAGGCTTATAAGATGGGACCTAATCTGCTTGCCAATTACGGTGAAGCCGTATCCATGATTCTTTTCTGTATAGGCTTCGCGAATCTTCTTCTGCAGAAGAATCTTATAAAAAAGATCATAGGGTTAAATATCATGGACAGCGGAACATATCTCTTTTTGGCAGAAAAAGGATATATTGAGGGAAGAGTTGCTCCGATCATTGTTAACGGCGTACAGGATGTAAGTGCTTATATCAACCCCATACCCAGCGGACTTGTGCTCACGGGTATCGTTGTCAGCGTTTCAGTAACAGCACTCATGCTTTCGTTAACGGTAAGGCTTTACAGAAGATACCACACTCTCAATCTGGATGAGATATCTATGAGACTTAAAAAGGAGGGACTGTGATGGATATAGTTTGTAACTTTCCTGCAGTCTCCATATTATTATGTCTTTTCGGCGGTATCATCAGCTCAGGATTAAAGCAGGTGGCGGCAAGGATCATCAATGCTGTTCTGATCCTTACTGTCATAGTACTCAGTGCTACAACCTTTGTGTATACACTGGCGACAGGCAGCTCGTTTGTCTATGTGATGGGAAGATTCCCGGCACCCTGGGGAAATGAAATCAGGGCCGGAATGCTTGAGACCTTCATGGCTACATTTTTCGGCATTATCATGCTGCTTTCGCTTCTTGGAGGTGAAAAGAAGTTGCATGATGAGGTTGAAGAAGACAAGATATTTCTCTACTATGTGTTAAATGATCTGCTCTTAAGCTCGCTTCTTGCGCTGGTATATACAAACGATCTGTTCACTGCATATGTATTCATAGAGATCAATACAATAGCTGCATGCGGTCTCATAATGATAAGACAGAACGGAAGGACCATAGAAGCTGCCGTAAGATACATGATCATGAGCCTTTTGGGATCAGGTATGATCCTTCTCAGCATATGTCTTCTCTATGATATAACCGGTCATCTTCTGATGAGCAATATCAAGGAGACAATAGTATCAATATCTCACTACGATACATATTACATTCCTCTGACTGTGGCTATTGCACTTATCTGTGTAGGTCTTGCCATAAAGAGTGCACTGTATCCGTTCCATGCATGGCTTCCGGATGCATACGGATATTCTACGGTAAGCTCGGCTGCAATACTTTCAAGTCTTGTATCAAAGGGATATATCTTTTTACTGATAAAGATATTTTATCGTGTTATAGGAATTGAGATCATAAGAGACAGCAAGGTTATCAATATCCTGTTCATATTCGGTCTGGCGGGAATGATCTTCGGTTCTCTGTCAGCTATGAAGGAAGGCGATATCAGACGTATGATCGCTTTTTCATCGGTTGCGCAGATCGGATATATCTACATGGGCTTCGGTTTAGGAACTCAGGTAGGCATGATAGCCAGCATTTTCCATATACTGACTCATGCTGCAACAAAATCGCTGCTCTTTATTTCTGCTATAGGTCTTACGGAAGTTTCCGGAGGCAGCAGGCATTTTAATGAAGCAACGGGCAGCGGCTACAGAAACAAGATAGCCGGTATCGGATTTACTGTCGGATCGCTCTCAATGGTCGGCCTTCCGGCGTTTGCAGGCTTCATTTCAAAGATCCTGTTTGCCCAGGCGGCATTGAAGAATCCCCATAAGATGCTTCCGGTACTGATAGTACTGGGTATCAGTACCATATTAAACGCTATATATTTCCTTAAGACCGTGATCCGTATATATACACCGGTTGATACATCGTTATATAAACCTCTGACCATAAAGAAACAGAAGCTTTACAGTTGTGTAATAGCTATGTTCATCATGATCAATTTCTTCTTAGGACTTATGAGTACAATGGTTATCGACTGGATAACCATGGGTCTTGAGATGTTTTCTTAATAAAGATTTAGGAGTTTTTACATGGACGGCAGTGCATATGTCCTCTTCAACTTAACAGACAGACTTCCCATTATGTTCAGATGTGACTCTATATCTGTGATCTTTGCTTCTATTACGCTGATCATATGGGTATTGTGTGCATATTATTCCATCGGCTATTTCAAGAAGGAAAAGAAAACGATACGATACGGTTTCTTTTATCTGATGACGCTGATCGTTTTGCTGTGTCTTGATATGGCCGCAAATCTGGTAACGTTTTACATGTTTTACGAGCTGATGACTATCATGTCTGTTCCTCTCGTATTTCATGACGGAACAAAAGAAGCGATAACCGCATCGCTTAAGTATCTGTTCTATTCACTGTGCGGCGCATATATGGTCCTGTTCGGAATATATTTTATATACTGCAACGCAAAGACAATAGAGTTTTGTGCGGCAGGAGTACTTGAAGGAAATGTTACACCTGAAAACCGGACAATACTGCTCCTTGCTGTATTTCTCATGATCCTTGGCTTTTCTGTCAAGGGCGGCATGCTCCCGATGCATTCTTGGCTTACCAGTGCTCATCCGGTCGCTCCCGCTCCCGCAAGCGCGTTTCTTTCGGGAATAATAGTCAAGAGCGGAATCCTGGGAATAATCAGGACTGTATACTATATAGCCGGTCCAAACATGATCCGCAACACCTATGTGCAGTATGCTGTACTGGGACTCAGCATCATCACTGTATTTTTAGGTTCGATGTTGGCTTACAGAGACAGACTCCTAAAGAGGAGACTGGCTTATTCAACTGTCAGTCAGGCTTCATATATCATCTTCGGACTTTTAGTCATGCATCCGCTTGCCTTTGTAGGTGCGATATGTCACGTAGTCTTTCATGCTATCATAAAGTGCGGACTGTTTTTGTATTCCGGCATAGTGATACATGAAACAGGAAAGAAGTATACGGATGAACTGACAGGTATGGGAAAAAGGATGCCGCTTGTTTTATGGAGCTTTACATTTTTAAGTCTTTCGCTGATAGGAATCCCGCCGGCAGCAGGCTTTGTAAGCAAATGGAATCTGTGTATCGGCGCACTAAATGAAGATATCGGAGCATATTCGTACCTTGGACCTGCAGTTTTACTGATAAGTGCTTTACTTACGGCAGGGTATTTGCTGCCAATAACGATAAAAGGATTTCTGCCGGGAAAGGATTTTGACGGCGAGAAAGAAAAGATAAAAGTAAATCCATGGATGAGCATACCTCTTGTTATTCTGGCTGTCTTAAGTATAGTTTTAGGTCTGTTCCCGTCGATTCTGACACAGTATCTGAACCAGCTTGCTCTAACGCTGATGTAGAAGGAAGAGAAAATGGCAAAATATTTACCGGGCATAGTAGTTTTACTGCCCATCATAGGCGGTCTGATTATACCGCTTATAAAGGATAATCACAGAAAAATAAGGTGTTTTTATATAGAGAGCCTTGTATTAGTCAACACTATTCTTGTTTTTATGGCGTTGATGAACAATACCGGCGAAGCACTCGAAGTCATCAGATTCACAGGCGATCTGTCAATCTCTTTCAGGATTGACGGAGTATCCGTTGTTTTTGCGGCGCTCATTGCCTTTCTGTGGCCTCTTGCCACACTGTATTCATTTGAATATATGACAAAGGAAAAGCATGAGGGTATATTCTTCATGTTCTATACCATGACATACGGAGTAACGCTCGGGATCGCAATGGCAGAGGACTTTATCACGATGTACTGCTTCTATGAGATGCTGACTTTAGTGACCGTGCCTTTAGTCATTCATACTCTTACCAGAGAGGCAATACTTGCCGCGCGAAAATATCTGTACTATTCACTGGGCGGTGCTGCTTTTGCATTTATAGGAATGATATTCATCATAACCTACAGTACTACCAACAGATTTACATACGGCGGAGTACTTGATATGGCAAAGGTTGGAGACAAGTCATCGATCCTTCTGCTCATATATGTGCTCACATTTATGGGATTTTCCGTTAAAGCGGCAATGTTTCCGTTCTGCGGATGGCTTCCTCAGGCGGGTGTCGCACCTACGCCTGTTACGGCTCTTTTGCATGCCGTTGCTGTCGTTAAATCGGGTGCATTTGCTATAATCAGGATCACATATTTCAGCTTTGGCGCTGATTTTGTACGCGGGACATGGGCTCAGACTGTTGTCATGAGCTTTACGATATTTACGATAGTCTATGGCTGCAGCAAAGCTCTTAAGGAGACTCATCTTAAGAGAAGGCTGGCTTATTCGACGATAAGCAATCTTTCCTATATACTGTTCGGCGCGGCATTGATGACTCCGCTTGGGCTTGTCGGTGCTCTCTCTCATCTTGTGTTCCATGCCATGATGAAGATAAGTTCATTCTTCTGTGCCGGTGCGATCATGCATCAGACAGAAAAGCACTATATCCATGAACTTGACGGTCTGGGCAGAAGAATGCCGGTTACATTTTGCATATTTACCGTATCTTCGCTTGCTCTTATGGGTGTTCCGTCACTTGCGGGATTTATCAGTAAATGGAATCTTGCGACTGCAGCGGTTGAAAGCGGGACTAAGCTGGCATATATAGGTATCGGTGCACTTCTTATATCAGCACTGCTTACAGCTATATATATGATGAGCATAGTCATGAGAGCATTTGAACCCGGAAATGATTTTAATGATGAACGTATCAAGGAGTACAAAGATCCGAATATCCTTATGCTGCTGCCTCTTGTGATATTTACGATAATGATAGTTGTGTTTGGTCTTCACAGCCAGCCGTTTGTTGATTATTTCATGCAGATAGCAGGTCTGTAAGGGGAATGATATATGAACACATATGATTTTATAATTTCTAATATTTGCGATTTCGGTCTGAGTTTCAGATTAGACGGCTTCAGGCTTCTTTATGTATGCATCACCACATTCATGTGGTTGATGAGCATGTCTTTTTCGCATGAATATATGGCTCATTACAGCAATAAGATGAGATACTATGTCTTTTCTGTGCTTACCTACGTGGCAACAGCAGGTGTATTTTTGTCTGCAGATCTGATAACGACATTTGTTTTCTTTGAGATCATGTCATTCACATCCTATGTATGGGTTGTTCAGGACGAGAGAAAAGAATCGTTGAGAGCAGGCGAGACTTATCTTGCCATAGCAGTAATGGGTGGCCTTGTCATGCTGATGGGACTTTTGATGCTATATAACCTGACAGGTACATTAAAGATTGATCTGCTTCATGATGCCGTAAAGCCATATCTTAACACAAAAGAGCTGTATATTACGGGATGCCTTATCCTTTTTGGATTCGGTGCAAAAGCCGGCGCGTTTCCGCTCCATATCTGGCTGCCGAAAGCTCACCCGGTCGCTCCTGCACCTGCAAGTGCGCTGCTTTCCGGCGTGCTTACCAAGGCTGGTATATACGGCATACTGATCATAAGCTGCGAGATATTTGCAGGTGATGCAAAATGGGGAACTCTTATATTGCTTATCGGTGTGATAACGATGTTCCTTGGTGCGCTTCTTGCACTTTTCTCTGTGGACCTTAAAAGAACTCTTGCATGTTCTTCTGTATCCCAGATTGGATTTATCTTAGTCGGGATAGGAATGTCAGATCTTTTAGTAAAGGAAAACATGCTCGCTGCAAGAGGAACACTGTTGCATATGGTAAATCACAGCATGATCAAGCTGTGTCTGTTCATGGCAGCAGGTGTTGTCTACATGAACCTGCATGCGCTGAATCTTAATGATATAAGAGGTTTTGGACGAAAGAAACCTCTTCTTAATGCGATCTTTTTAATGGGAGCACTCGGTATAGGAGGCATTCCGCTGTGGAACGGATATATAAGCAAGACTCTGCTTCACGAAGCGATCGTAGAGTATACACATGCATTAAATGAAGGACATATTGAAGTATTCATGCTTTCAGTCACTGCAATGAAGGCCATAGAGTGGATATTTATCATAAGCGGAGGTCTTACGGTATGCTACATGACAAAGCTCTATATAGCCATTTTTGTTGAAAAGAATGCTTCAGACAAGAAACAGAAAGAGTTTGATGAGAATACAAAATACATGAATTTGTTATCAAAAACTGCACTGACATTAAGTGCAGTATATATGCCTCTGTCTGGAATGCTGCCTTATATTATAACCGATAAAGTAGCAGATCTTGGCGAAGGTTTTATGAAAGTCAGTGAATGTGGCGCAAGAGTTCACTACTTTTCGATGACCAATATTCTAGGTGCGCTGTATTCCATTGTGATCGGTGCATTGCTTTATCTTACAGTTGTTAAGAAGCTTCTTATGAAGGACAATGCGTATATAGACAGATGGCCTAAGTATTTAGATCTTGAGGATCTTATATACAGACCGCTGCTTTTAACAGTAATACCAAATGTCTGCGTGTTTATCTGCAGACTTATCGACAGATTAATGGATTATGTGATTCTGGTATTAAGAAAGACAGTCTACAAAGATGCCAAACTTCCAGTCGAACCGACTGAGGGAGATGAACTGACTCATTATTTCGGTTCCATAGCTGATGATTCGATTCGTAAGCTCAATGAGAGACTGTGGTCTTATAATCCGAGAGAGCCTGAAGTTGAACATAAGCTGGCACTGTTCAGGAAGTATTACAAGGAGAATTCTACGATAATAGGAAGATCGATGTCGTTTGGTCTGTTCCTTGCATGCGTAGGTCTGCTGCTGGTATTGGCGTACATGCTTTTATTCTGATAAAATGATGTTATGACACTTGAAAATATTGTAAAACTTCAAAAAGAATATTCGCTGATCGGTATCCCTAAAGATATCCATTACAGGAAGGAGGCTCTAGAGAGGCTCCTTGAATCTATTGAGGATAACGAGCCTGCCATATATGATGCATTAAGACTTGATCTTAACAAAAGCGAGATGGAAGCCAATGTAATGGAGGTTTCCCAGGTCAAGTCCGAGATAAGCTTTGCGATAAATCATCTCGAGCAGTGGTCAAGACCCAAAAGAGTAAGGACTCCTATCAGTCTGTTCCCGGCAAAAAGCTATGTATACAAGGAACCATACGGTGTGAGCCTTATTATCGCACCTTGGAATTATCCGGTTAATCTGAGTCTTATACCGTTAGTCGGAGCAATAGTTGCCGGAAACTGCGCAATAGTCAAGTGCTCTAAGAAATGCCTGAATACATCCAGAGTGATCGTCAGCATTATAAACAGTACCTTTGACAAGAGATATGTCTATGCAATAGAAGATGCCCTTTCATATGATGAGATACTTGCTCAGGATTATGATCATATCTTTTTTACCGGAAGCGAGAGAGTCGGAAAGACAGTAATGAGGTCCGCTTCATCAAGACTTATACCGGTAACGCTTGAACTGGGCGGCAAATGTCCTTGTATCATCGGACCCGATGCGGACATAGATATGGCTGCAAAGAAGATCATGTGGGGCAAGATAATAAATGCCGGTCAGACATGCGTGGCACCCGATTACGTGGTTCTGCCCTCTGAATGCAAGGAAGAATTTCTCGTTAAGGCAAGAGAGCACTCAAATGAGATGGTAAGGGATCCGTTCAATAATGAGAATTATCCGAAGATCATCAATCTCCATCACTTTATGAGACTCACAAAATACATAATGGGAGAGGAAGATCTTTACGGAGGCAGATACGATGACAAACAGTTAAAGATCGAGCCGACACTCTTTCCGAATGCGACATTTGACAGCGAGATCATGAAAGAGGAAATATTCGGACCACTTCTTCCCATCATATCCTATACAGATGTGGATGATGTACTGGATACGATAAAGAGACGACCCAAACCGCTTGCATGCTATATATTCTCGTCTGACAGAGAGTTTGTTGATCTGACGGTTGAGAGAATGGCTTACGGAAGCTGCTGTGTGAATGACTGTATCGTTCAGTTAGGCAATCCCCGCCTTCCCTTCGGAGGAGTCGGAGCCAGCGGTATAGGAAAATATCACGGACAGGCATCATTTGAAACGTTTTCAAATACAAAGAGCGTTTTAATGAATCGATCAGGCAGGGATTTTGAGATGAAATATCCTCCCTTTACTGATGATAAATATGCAAGAATAAGGAAATTTTTAAAATAAAACTTACGAAGGGGCGACATTTCTGATAAAATATATAACACAGCGTTAATTGTTTCAAAATTTTTAGAAAGGGAGCAGACATGTTTGAAGTTGGTGAATATGTGGTATATGGTAACAAAGGTGTATGTAAAGTCAATAGTGTCGGACCGGTCGATATACCCGGCATACCAAAAGAACGACAGTATTATACACTGTCACAGGTATACACCAGAGGAAGCACGATCTTTACTCCCGTTGACAGTGATAAGGTAGTCCTTCGCAGAGTACTGACAAGCAAAGAGGCAAAGGATCTGATCAATGATGCTGCTCATATGAACCCTGTTTGGATACAGAATGACAAGGAAAGAGAACAGAGATTTACCGAGATATTGCGTTCTGCCGATACAAGATCATTGTTTGAGATGATAATCGCTCTTCATCACAGGAAGGAAAGACGTTTAGCAGCCGGTAAGAAAGCGACAAGCACGGATGAAAGATATTCGCATGCTGCTGAAGATATCCTCTTTGGAGAACTGGGGATATCGCTCGGGATCGCAAGAGACGAGGTCAAGGACTTTGTTATAAGAACATTTGAGGATGTAAGATAAAAAAGATGCCAAAGGCATCTTTTTTATTTGTCCACATCTTCCCACCAGTGTTCGTTGTATTTTTCTATATCATCAAAATCAACTCTTTCACCGATCTTAGGAGTAGCTTCATTTATGCTGAGTCTTTCAGATTCTTTTAGTGATCTTATAACGGAATCATCCCAGGCATTGTAGCATATACAGTATGCTGCCCAGTGAACAGGTATGAACCAGTCAGCACCTATATCGCTTACCGCTTTTACAGTTTCTTCCGGGAACATATGGATGTTTGGCCATCCTTTTCCGTACTGGCCGCATTCCATAAGAGCCAGATCCACATCACCGAGCTTTTCATTGATCTCTTTGAAATTCTCACAGTATCCGCCGTCACCTGAGTAATATACCGTATGATTTCCGTCATCTAAATGAAAGCCGCACCACCAGGATGCGTTATTCTTTAACGGGTTTCTTCCGGTGTAGTGTCTTGACGGGGTCGCTGTTATCTTTAGTCCGTCTTTATCATATTCATCATACCAGGACATGGTCTTTATCCTGCTTTGATCTATCCCCCATCCCATAAGATAGCTCTCAATTCCAAGCGGAACAACATAAGTATTGACTTTGTCATCCAGCCTTTTTATGGTCTTATAGTCGAGATGATCATAGTGATCATGCGATATGAGAAGAATGTCTATATCAGGGAAGTCTTCGAATTCTATTGGAACCTGTGAAAAACGCTTAACCCCTGCAAAACCTACAGGTGATGAATACTTGGAAAAAACAGGATCGATAAGGATGTTTTTTTCACCCATCTGAACAAGTATCGAAGAATGTCCAAGCCATGTCACATATAGCTTGCCGTTTTCACCGGCAGGTACGTTTTCTGACTTAATTACGGGGATAGTTCCCTTGGGCTTTAGTCTGTCGCTCTTTTCTTCCTTTTCGGGACTGAGAAGAGAAACATCGTTCTGATTGTGAAAAGTACCGTCATAAAAATATGGTGTTCGAGATGCATACTCTTTTTGCATGTTCTTGTCTGGAAGTCTGCCGATAGACGGCCAGAAGTAAAGAAAAGCAAACACCAGACATATGAAAATGACAATAGCTACAACTGATATCATAATTATCTTCGCAATCTTTTTTAACATGTAACAAATATAACACATGACACGCAACCGATTCTATATGTGATATAATAAAAAAGGTTAAATTTTCATAAACAGACTGATACAGGAAAGGGGAAAAACATGAGTGTGTTGGTAGAGTGTCGTAATCTCACCAAATGCTATCAGAATAACGGTCCTGTTATAGATAACTTAAATCTGACCATAGAAAGCGGTCATATAATAGGGCTTTTGGGACCTAACGGAAGCGGAAAGACAACTATAATCAAGATGATAAACGGTCTGCTAAGACCCACAAGGGGCGAGGTTTTGATAGAAGGACAGGCACCGAATCCTTCAACAAAGGCGATAATATCATATCTTCCGGAACGCACATATCTGGAAGCACAAAAGACTGTAGCAGATATAATAGATTTCTTTAGTGATTTTTACAGTGATTTCAGACCCGAGCGGGCAAAGGCAATGCTAAGTGCATTAAAGATAGATGAAAAGGCTTTGCTTAAGACACTTTCAAAGGGAACAAAGGAAAAGGTTCAGCTTATACTGGTCATGAGCAGGGAAGCAAAGCTCTATATCCTGGATGAGCCGATCGCCGGTGTGGATCCTGCAACCAGAGATTATATAATCCGTACCATAATAAACAATTATGACAAGGAGGCGTCAGTCCTTATCTGCACGCATCTTATATCGGATATAGAGGAAGTGCTTGATGATGTCATTTTCTTAAAGGACGGACAGGTTACTCTGCATTGTCCCGCAGCAGAAATTCGTGAAAAATACGGTGTGACTGTGGACAAGTATTTCAGGGAGGTGTTCGCATGTTAGGAAAGCTTTTTAAACATGAATGGAAAGATTCCTTCCTTTTTATGATAATACTAAACGGATCTATACTTCTTCTGTCTATACTGGGAGCGGTTTTCTTCAGGTCTATGGATATTTCAGAACTGGATTATGAAAGACCGTTTCAGGGATTGATGTACGGAACTTATCTGCTGGTATATGTTGTCGGCATATTCGTTCTGTTTATCGGTTCAACGATATACTTCTATGTGAGATTCTTTAGAAATATGTATACGGATCAGGGTTATCTCATGCACACGCTTCCTGTAACAGAGCACGAACTCATCTTTTCAAAGCTCTCTGTTGCAATGATATGGAAGATAATAAGTGTGATAGTAGTAACGTTCGGACTTGAGCTCATTGCCTACAGCATAGCAAAGGATGATCTGCCCACTTTACGTGAAATAAGCAAAGAGATCCAAAAATTTGATATAGAACCGGGAAGAATATCACTGATAATCATAATGTCACTTTTATTTGCTCTGGGATATGCACTATATACATATCTTCTCGGATATGCTTCTGTAAGTGTCGGACAGTTCGCGGTAAAAAACAAGGTTATCGCTTCTGTCGGAGCCTTTATAGGCATAAGGCTGGTCTTAAAGTTTATTCGAAATCTTATTATGATATCTATAGGAAGTACGACCTTTAGCAGATACTTTTTTTTGTCAGTATCAAGAATAGACGATAAAGGATTTTTGTTAGCGGTCACAGTAAGCGATATACTGATATATATTGCATGTGCAGCCTTGTATCTTATAACTTATATGATCATGAAAAACAGATTAAATCTTGAATAGAAACAAAAAAGAAGCGCACGAAGCGCTTCTTTTTTGCTTTGAGGGATTATCCCTCAATAGCTATGTATTTGTTTGCTTCCACCTTTTTGGCATCTTTCTTTGGAATATCCAATGTAAGAATACCGTGTTTGAAGCTTGCCTTGATGTCTTCCTGTGTAAGTGCATCACCGACATAGAAGCTTCTCTGGCATGATCCGCTGTATCTTTCCTGACGGATGTATTTGCCTTTCTTTGCTTCATCCTCGTTCTCGGCTTCGTTCTTGTCAAGTCCCTTTTCGGCGCTGATCAAAAGATAACCGTTATCGAGCTGTACTGTTACATCTTCTTTCTTGAAGCCAGGCAGATCAATCTCCATCTTGTAGGCATCGTCTGTTTCTCTGATATCTGTATTCATCACATTTTTAGCTCTGTGACCATACAGTTTCTTTTCCAAGTTCTTAAACTCTCTGTCATCAAACCACGGAAAACTGTCCAGGCGGTCGATCAAATCAAAGTCATCGTGAAATAAGCTAGGTCTTAACATAAGTCATCCTTCCTTTCTTTACGTTGTATCGAAACGATACACAACCTCTCAAATAACGTTAACAACTTTGAACCCGGAATGTTTGGGAGTTTATAATCAACTCCTTTTCTTTGTTCTGACTACGTTATAACACCACAATTAGCACTCGTCAAGTGAGAGTGCTAATTGTTTATTCTTTCTTTATAGTTGTTTATAAATGGATAATTATTGATCTGTTGATGAGAATAACTGAATAAGATTTTCCATATCAGCCAGTGATTTATAGTCATATCTTTCGGCCGACTCTAACACCAGTACATTGGCAGCAAGTATATCGTCCTTCGCTTCAAGAAAGTGCTCTCTGTGTACAAATGTGCAGTGATCAAAGTCTTTCTTGATATATTTGACCATATAATTTCTGTATGAGTCACCGACCATTACAAATCTTGTATCATTGCCGCAGTCTGCCTCGGTCTTATAGATGCTTTCGTTAAGCAAAACCGGCTCTTCAGTTTCCCATGTAGTGTGTATCCAGTCCTTGTAATGAACGGTGTATTCGTAAAACGAAGGATAATCCGATGAATTGAGTCCTCCCAGTATGATCAGATCACCTGATGCGGGGAGACTTTCCTTTGTCACTTCTAAGCTCATTATATCTGTCTGAGGCATGCCGAGGAGTCCATACATTGCCTGAACACCTATAAATGAACCGACATAATTCCAATGACTGTCATATCTGTAATATGAATCGTAGTATCTGGTTATGTTTTTTAGTTCCGCTTTGGGAAAGGCTATCTTTACAGAAGAATTAGCCTTAATGTGGTCATACAGCCTTGGAACTCTCTTGTATGAGTCATATACTTCAAAGCTTGGCATATATTCGGGATATACAGTATCCTTTGAAGGAGCCCACAGAACCGCGAATTTTATCCCTCTTTCTTCACAGAGAGCTGAAAGTGTGTTCAGCCTGTCAACATATACATTCATTTCTTCTTCGCTTAACAGATTATCAGCCTGATAGTAGGGTATATTTCCCCATCCGTACAAAAAAAGCCAGTCAAATCTTCCGATCGTAGTATCTCCGTGAACATTTGGAGCAAGATAACTCGTGTCTACAAGCTTGTCTGTCCAGTCATCGATCTTTTCTTCTCCGCAGACTTTGCATATATATTCGGTATATCCAAAGTTTATATATGTTGGATCTATAGTAGAGCTTATCTGCCAGTCATGGCCCATAGCAGGGAGTTCTTCTTCGATCTCTTCTCCCGTTACTGTATTTAGCGTGACTCTGTGACCGGGATTGAGGCAATCGGGCAGTTCTTCTTCAATAACTTTAAAGATCTCTTCTTCTGCATCTGATTGTGCAACTACTTTGCTCTTTTCTTCTTCAGCGAATAAGGCTTTGATCTTTTCACTTTTAAACAGAGCTTTCTGACCGGCCATAGCGATAGTATCTACAGCCATTTTTTCGCGCGCATCTTCTATGCCGTAAAACTTCTTTAAGGCGAGCGGCTTAAGATCATATTCATAAGGATTTTCAATCTTGGAATCGAAGGATTTTTTAAAGGAGATCAATATACTTCTGAAAGGGGCTCTGTCTGCGAAATAGTCATTGATAGCTTGCCCGTTTAGAGCAAGATCCGATATGCTCTCCAGCTGTGTTTTTTCTCTCTTTTCACCAAGATCAAAATCAAGAGATTCATATAGATTTCTGTCCGCAACAAATAAACCTGTCCAAACAACAGGGGGGATAAACAGCAATATTAAGAATAAGGCGATATAAAGCTTTTTCATTGTATTCATTATAAAGCAGAGTCCTTGATCTTAATTCTAGAACTGAAAGTACAAAAAGGGATTATACGAACCCGCGATTATTTCAAATGTTGATAGTATCAAAATAAGTATTGCAAGTATTCCGTTAATGTTTAGCCTAAACACTTCTTTTACTTTAGAATTCATAAGTATCTTTTCATAGAATGGAAAGGCTAGGATCCAGCCGACTATAAAAGCTACTATCACACGCATTGAAAGATAGGAAAATAATGTGTATACACCGGTACCTTTAGAAAACATCTCTCTTAAAAATGCGATAGCCTGATATATATCTGCAGATCTGAATATAGCAAACCCTATGATCACCATGAAAAGAGTGTATAACCTGTTAAGTATCTTAACGGGATTCTTCTTAAGTATGTTACCGGTAAACAGTCTTTCCAATATGATCAAAAGCCCGTTAAAGAGTCCCCATATGACAAAAGTGAGTTTTGCTCCGTGCCATATACCGGTGAGTGCGAATACTACAAGAAGATTGAAAACGAGCCGCATAGATGAGCATCTGCTTCCTCCGAGAGGTATATACACATATTCCTTAAACCATCCCGAAAGAGAAATATGCCACCTTCTCCAGAATTCCTGAATGGATTTTGAGGCATAAGGATGATCAAAGTTTTCCTTCAGATCAAATCCAAAGATCTTTGCAAGGCCGATCGCCATATCCGAGTATCCGGAAAAATCAAAGTAAAGCTGAAGAATATAGCTTGTTGCGCCAAACCAGGTAACAGCAGCACCGTATCCCTCAATCTTGCCGTTCCATATGGCATCAACAGGACCGGCCAGTGCATTTGCTATCAGGACTTTTTTTCCAAGACCGAAGCAGAAACGGATCATGCCGTCAAAGAATCGATCTGTTGACGAGTTTCTTGATGTGAGCTGTTTCTCTATGTCGCTGTATTTGACTATGGGTCCTGCAACGAGCTGGGGAAACAGAGAAACATAGAGGGAAAATTTTATAAAATCCTTTTGCACGCAGGCATTTTTTCTATAGACGTCCACAACATAGGATACTGACTGGAATATATAAAATGATATGCCAAGAGGCAGGATGATATCTGTGAACGTATCGGCAAACTTGAAAAATGACAGAAGTGCGATATCAAGTAAAATCGTGACAAAAAGAGCTGGTTTTATGCCTTTATCTATTAAAAGACCGCCAACAAAGTTAATTATAAGGACGGCAAAGAGAAGCAAAAGATAACGGTATCCACCGAGACCGTAAAATAAAAACGATGCTATGAGTAGCAAAGTATTGTTTGCTTTTATTCTGTTTTGGGGATCATTCCTGAATAACAGACTGCCTGAAAAATATAGCAGCAGAACTGTAGGAAGGAAAATCCATAAAAAGAATACTGAGCTGAAGATCATAAGTTCCTATTCCCTGACTTTAAACAATTCTTTTTTGTCCGAGGTGTAATATATGAAGGTAACAGATGAAGGTCTTATCGATGAGGTCTGTTCAATCTCATCTTTTATACTGTTTATGGTATCAGACCAGTTTTTCTCATCCTCAAGCGCTTTCTTGATCTTTTGAATGTCTTCATCAGAAAAGTCAGCCCTATAGAAGTATTTATAGACTATATCATTTGAGGATATTTCCATTGAATAGTCGCCATAGATCTCACTGTTTTGCGAAAGGATGCTGTTTTTGACTTCTTGTGCCTTATCTTTGGCTGACTCGGTGGACATGAGTGATTCAAGTGTCTTATGAGCACCGCAGGCTGAGATCAGTATACAGAAAAAAAGGACTGCCGCCGACCTTATGAGATTTGATCTGTTGACTGAAAACTTCATAATACTTTCTCCTGCGTATAATTATACCGAATTTGCGGATATAAAAAAACACAGATTTTCAGATTGACACGTAACGAGCGTTAACCTATAATTTCTAACGAGCGTTAGATTTGGGACAAGTAAAAGGAAATAAGATTATGCCAAAAACAAATGCAAAAGAAAAACTGATGGAAGCAGCTATCAGGCTCTTTTCTGTTAAAGGATACGATGGTACAAGCGTGGATGAGATCGCAGAATCCATAGGTATAAAAGGTCCTACCATCTATAAGTATTTTAAAGGTAAGGAAGCTCTTTTACAGGCGGTTATTGACAATGCCGATGAGGAATACTACAAAGGAATGGGATTTGGTTTAAGAGAAGAGGAAAATATACATACCGCAAGACAGCTTAAGGAATTTGCTATGAAAAGTCTGATGTTTACCATAGACAATGAAACAGCAAGAAGAATGCGAAGACTGCTGACAATAGAACAGTACAGAAACGAGATGTTTGCTGAACGTGCTACCAGGTATCAGATAAGCAATATCATTTCTTTGTATGTTGATATTTTTTCAAGACTTATAAATGAGGGAGTCATGGTTAAAGGCGATCCGAATGTGTTCGCTCTTGAATTTATGGCACCTGTTTCGCTCATGCTTCAGATGTGTGACAGAGAGCCACATAAAAAGGATGAGGCGATGAAAACCATAGAAGGTCATATGGATACATTTATTAACAGATATTTCATAGCATAAAAAGGGGAAAAAATGAAAAAAAGAGTATTTATGATATCACAGATATTACTTTTGGCGTGGTTTTTTCTGGATATGACGGGAGTGTATTTTAAGGAATGTTATCTTGTTACAAGATCTTATAAGGAAGACGGGATTTTCTTTCTGATATATCTTGTGTGTGTTTTGCTTTTCATTTTTAAGGAAAAAGCTGGTAAATGGGCAGTACTTTTATGGAGCATCATGTGGTTTGTCACCCAGTTTATGAACCATGAGCTAGTGACTATCACGGGAAGAGGCTATGAAGGAAAAATGAGATATTTTGCAGGATCTTTATACTGGCTAAAGATTGACGGGATGTACATTCCCGATGTCTACCATACGGTTTTGCATATTCTTATCCTGGCAGTGATCACTACAGGTATCATATATGTTACAGATAAAAAAGAGACTAAAAGGGAGGCTATTTAATGATTAGGATTTCAATAATTCTGGCAATTTTAGGACATATCATGTGCGGTGTCTGTGACTGTTTGTTAAGTTATTCAAATACAGGCAGAAGACTTGATTTTAAGGTGATAAAGGACCCTCAAAAGATGCATGAAGAGTTTAGGGATATGCCGTTGTCTTTTCCGCTGTTATCCATGGTACTGGGAACATTTTCCATAACACTGTTCGGGTTCGGGTATTTTGCACTCAGTTATTGGATGAAGGATTTTAGCATCATTGCATCAAATATCATGTTTATAGCTACTGTGTTTTTCCTTGTTCCAATCGTAGTTCATCATGTGATCTGCGGAGTAGTTGAATGGATGTATATAAGACTTGATCGTAAAGATGAAGTAAGAACAGCCGTCTTTGAACTGCAGAAAAAGACGATCGTTACCATGATAGCAGGTTATGCAGGATGGCTTGTTTATCTTGTAGCATTATTTGTAATGGTAGTAACCGGCAAGACTACACTGGCATCATGGGGATGCATATTCAATACTGCAGTATTTATGCTGTTGCTTACACCTACAAAGCTTCCTGCAAAGGGTAATATCGCCGGAGCTTTGATGTGGATAGGACTTTTATTCATTATTTAAAGAAACTGCGATCAAAATTATCGGAATTTATTGAAAAAATAAGTTTTTAAAAATTTTTTTATTTTTTTTGTAACGAAATGAAAACTCTCACGTCTAATCGATGAGATCACTTGAAAGGAAGCTCAAAGTTCCATGGACAAAAACACCGCTGAAAAACTTTATGAAGCTTTTTACATGAAGGTGTTTTCCTACGTAATGACGCTAACGAGTGATCGGGAAGATGCAAAGGAGATAACCCAGGAAACATTTTTCAGGGCAATCTCCACAGAACACTCATTCAGAGGAGAGAGCGACAGCTACACATGGCTGTGCGCAATAGCAAAAAACCTCTTCATAGATGAGAAAAGACGCAATTCCCGATTTGAACAGGTAGAACTCGACAAGCAGCAAGATACGGGGAAAAGCTTTGAAAAGAGCCTGATGGATTCAGATACATCCATTAGGGTTCACAGAGTGCTTCATGAAATGGAGGAACCCTATAAGGAAGTTTTTCAGCTTCGCATATTCGGGGAATTGTCCTTCAAAGAGATAGGTTCTATCTTCGGTAAAACGGAAACCTGGGCCCGGGTAACCTATCATCGAGCAAGAATAATGATCAAAGAAAGGATGGAGAAGTCATGAAATATGAATGCGATATAATAGAAGATCTATTACCGTTATATAAAGACAAAGCATGCAGCGCGGCAAGTTCCAAAGTCGTTGAAGAGCATTTGGCAGAATGTCCAAAGTGTACACAGATGCTTAATGCATTAAAAGATACAGTTATAGATGAAATGATAGTAAGGGAGAGAGATGAAATAATCGATTCCCAGTCTAGATTCTTTAAGAGAAGAAGTGCTGTTATAGGGAGTGTTTTAGCAGCTATCTTTGCTCTGCCGATACTTATATGCATGATTGTTGATCTTGTAAGCGGCAATGGTCTGGGATGGTTCTTCATCGTGCTTGCCGCGATGCTTATTCCGACATCAACTTTCGTAGTACCGTTAATGGCACCTAAAAACAAGATGTTTCTTACAATGTGTTCATTTACAGCAAGCGTGATCGTGCTTTTAGCAGTCTGCTGTATATATACCAGAGGAAGCTGGTTCTTTATTGCGGCATCATCGGTATTGTTCGGTTTAAGTGTCTGCTTTGTACCGTTTATTGTATGCAGAAGACCTGTAAATGCGTATCTTAAGAATTTCAAGGGTCTTGCTGCGATGACGATGATCACTGCTACATTTTTCCTTATGATGATTTGCATAGGAATACATGTTGCATCAAGAAATTACTTCATACTGGCATTTGGCATATCTGTTCCTTTAGTGCTTTTAACCTGGATAATCTTTTTGATCATCAGATATATGCCCGCTAACGGATTTGTTAAGGCCGGTACTTGTATAGGCGTGATCAGTATCGCTTCATTCATCGCAGATGCGGTAACTACTCAGATATTGATAAGTAACGGGGTAACTGTTTATTCAGATTATTCATATGTTGGCGCGATAATCGGAGTTGTAATAGGTGTGATTTTAATCACAATCGGTCTTGTAGTTAAAAAGGGGAATAAAGAAAATGATTAAGAGAATTATATATACAGTTGTTTTTGTAGCGGCTTTTATATGCCTTAGCGGATGCTCTTTTATTGTCGGATCCAATTATTTATATCAGAACGGAGATAAGTATACGGCAGGTGACAGGCAGATAAAGGATAAGATTGAAAATATAAGCATTGATTACATGTCAGGCAATGTGAAATTGATCGGTGCTGACACCGACATGATTTCTGTAAAGGAAACATCTTCAGTTAGGCTGGATGATAAGAGAAAGGTACATACCTGGGTTGACGGAACAACACTTTACGTAAAATACTGCGCTTCAGCAAAGAATATTGATCTTAATAATCTAAATAAAGAGCTTACTGTCACGATCCCAGAGGATATGATACTTTCAGATCTTTATGTCGATGTTTCCTCTGCAGATGTAAGCTGTGAAAACTTTAAATCTGACAGCGTGAATGTAAATTCAAGCTCCGGCAGTATCAATGCCGAATGTGAAGCAAGGATGATAAAGCTTAGTGCTTCTTCAGGAGATGTTTACCTGACTCAGAAGGGAAGCAGCGAAGAAATATCGATCGAAACATCTTCAGGCAGTATAGATGTTGATATGCAGGATGCAACAAATCTTTCAACAAGGGCAAGTTCCGGTGATATAAGGATAAAAGCAGGCGAAGTAAAAGAGTTTAAGTCTGAGACTTCAAGCGGATACAATGAACTTAAGTTTGATTCGGTTCCTGCCGTGTCATATATAGAAGCATCATCAGGAAATGTAACTGTTTATCTTCCAAAAGACAGTGATCTTACACTGGATATGGATCCCGATGAGGATGATCTTTCTTATGATCTGGCATTTAGCAAAAAGGGCAATGAATATATAACCGGAGACGGCTCAAATAAGATGAAGATTGAAATATCTTCAGGTGAGGTTAACTTAAAGGCTCTTGACTAACGGATATGAAAAAGAAGATAAAAAAGTTTCCAAAGACATTGTTCGTAATGATCGCAGTTATAGCAGTATGTCTTACGGGACTGTTCGTATATAACAGGATAATGCTAAAAAAAGATGCTGTACTGTTAAAGAAACATGTCGGCCAGATGGTTGAAGTTGACGATCATGATATGTGTGTATATTCTGAAGGACAAGGCGATCATACGATCGTATTTATGTCCGGCTGGGGTGAGCCATCACCAATATATGATTTCAAGGCTCTATACAGGCAGCTTAGTGATGATTATAAGATCGTGGTCATAGAAAAATTCGGATACGGCTTTTCCGATGAAGTGGAAGGAAGAAGATCGTTTTATACAATACTTCGTCAGGACAGAGAGGCACTTCAAAAGGCAGGTATAACAGGTCCGTTTGTGCTGTGTCCCCACTCTCTTTCGGGAGTGGAAGCAATCCTCTGGGCTCAGAAATATCCGAATGAAGTGGAAGCGATCGTAGGACTGGATATGATGGTCGCCAAGGCAGATATCCAGTCAAAATACAAAGTATTAAATGATCTGGCTATGGATGCAAACAGTATAGCAAATAAATTTGGTCTGCTTCGTTTTATTGATCCCGACAAGACGGGGATTCTGACAGAAGAGGAAGAGAGGACTGTAACAGCTATTAGCTGTAAGGTTACAGCAAATTCAACAGTCAGAAACGAAAGAGAAATAGATAATATAAAGGAAGTGAGTGTTGCCATATACAGCACATCACTTCCCACTGTTCCGACTATACAGTATATTACTGAAGAAGATAATGAAAACACGTGGATCGTATCTGCACAGAAGTTGGCGGATGCGTCAAAAAACGGACAGGTCGTAAAACTTGACTGCGACCACTGCGTTCATCGCTATGAATATGAACGGATAGCCAAAGATATAAAAGATCTGATAAGTGGGCTTGAGTAGCTCGATCATTGTTCGTAGTTGATTCTTATATTGGTAAGAGCACACTGATCTCCCGAAAGAGCCACATAGATCTCTTCTGCATCAACCAGTACATGAGTAGTATCTTTTATTGATATACCATCATTTTCTGTTCGTGAAACAATGGTATTTGAGTCTCGTTTAAACGATACTAAACAGTCAAATCCATTTTTGTTATAGTTTTTCCAGGAATCCCAGCCGTTGAAATCCTGTCTGTTTACTAATAGCTCATTTTCAGCCACATTTTCAGCTTCCCAGTTTTCGCCATCCAGCCTTACAAGAGAAAACTCCTTGTAGTTATCGCCATTAACTGTTCCGTCATCGGATGTGAAGATTACATATGAAGGACAATGCCAAACAAGTCTTGCGGTTGGCAGGCTTATTGAATGGAATGATATATTCATTCCGTCCTTTATCGGGATTCCCTTTGTTGATTCGCTTCTGTAGCCATCAACCTGAATATTGGGAATATCTCCGGCAGGAACATTGATGAAGCTGATCTCTTCAGCGATCCTTGGGATGAAGTCGGCGCTTGTTCTCTCTTCGGATTTTTCTATCTTAACATCACTGATACGGCATTGTTCTCCGCTAAGACCGATATATACATATCTTGAACTGTCCGGAAGAGCAATGATGAATTCTTTAACTCCTTCTCTGTCATAGATCCTGATAAGAGCATGATCTTTGACTTTAACGGCTTCTATACGGTATTCTCCACGAGCAAGAAAGGTCTTTTCTTCTCTTGTCTTAGTCTCTATCTTTCTTGTTTCCTTATTTACTACATGACCATCAAACCAGATCTCGCAGTATTCAAAGTATATTAATTCCTTTATTTCTTTTTCATCGTCATGGTAGCGACCGTCAAGAGAATCAAAGATAACAAGCGAAGGCTTGGGGCTATGACTTGCTATTGTTCTGTTAGAGCTTACTTTCATCTCTATAGTGGTCATGTAAGGGTTGACCCAGATACCTTCGGAAATATCATCTCTATGTTCACCGATGACAAGCTCGTTCTTTCCGGCAAGTTCCTTTATTTCTTCTCTTTCCTTCATCTCATATTCGGTATCAAGATCTATAAGATGAAGCATGATGTTGGCAAATTCGGGATCAAACTGTGTTCCGGCACCTTCTATGAGCTGTTCACGAACCTTATCCTGCGGGATAGTGTCACGATAGCTTCTTTTTGAGGTCATAGCATCATATGCATCCGCAACAGAGATTATTCTTGCAATCTCGGGAATATCAGAACCTTTGAGTTTCTGAGGATATCCCTTGCCGTCATAACGTTCATGATGAAAGTTTGCACCTATGCTCAGATAAGGATACTCAGTAATGCTCTTTAGGATCTGAGCACCCATAACGGGATGCTGTTTTATGAGATCAAATTCCTCTTCTGTCAGTTTTCCTTCCTTGCTGATTATCGCTTCGGGAACTCCGATCTTTCCAACATCGTGCAAAAGGGCAACATAGTATATCTCTTCGCATTCAGCGGGACTCTTTCCTGCCCTTTCGGCAATCTTTTTAGAGTATTCAGCTACTCTTGAAGAGTGACCGTGTGTATATTTGTCTTTAGCATCTATCGCATTTGCCAGAGCTGTAGCAGTCTGAGAGAAAAGTCTCTGTACGTTCTTTTGTTCCTCTTCTTTTTGATAGAGCTTGCTCCGGAAATTGATCAGTGTATATATGATCCCGCTAACTATGAAAAGCGCAGTAATGCTGTCAAAATAGTTGCCGCCTCTTGAGTATCCGATTATCAGATCCGGGAAGAAGTATCCTATTAACCAGCATACAGTCATGACAATGGCATTGCAGAAGATCATAATGATCTTGAGTCTTCCCTCTAAGATCAATGCGATATAGATCGTGCCGAGCAGCAGCCATATAGGTGTGCCGCCCTCTACTCCGCCGTTAGAGAAAAACATTGTGGGAAGAAATACAAATACCAAGATTACGGACAGAAAGATTTTAGCCTTTTCAATCTTATTTTTTTTGAATGCATATATAACATATATAGTAAAGAAAATGGCACCGATAATGGTGGAGATCGTTGCTGAGAAAGGTTCATGCATTATAAGACCGCATGGAATTGCAGCAAACAGTGCTACAAGAACTGAGATCGAGAGCATTATAAATGTTCTCTCTTCAATATTTATAGAAGAATCATATACATAACCGTTGAACAGGTTATATATTTTTTTAATTCCCTTCATTATTTATTCATCCTCCATTATATAATATCACTATGTGACACTTTTGTGATACTTCTTTTGATATCTTAGTATTACAAAACAAACTCATCTGGCCAGAGAGGAGAATAAGCATATGCTGAATGTTTTGACGGAAAGCATCAATTCCGAAAATATAACTAGATATATGGAGTTATTAAGCAATGCAGAGATATTCGGAATAAGTGAGGAGAGATTATGCGCCTTTGGCGCCTTTGATGAAAAAACAGACAACATTTTAGGAGTACTGGTTACAGAGATCTTTCCTGAGTATATACGTATTGAAAAGCTTTACACTGTACCTGAATACAGAAACAAGGGTGTGGCAAAAAAGCTATTATGTATAATCATTGAGCCGATCGTAACTAAAAAGATACCGATCTTCATATATACAACAGACAGTATCGATGTAAGTTACATTCAATCAAAAGGATTTAAAAAGACTGATGATGATTACTGTTATATAGAAGGAAGGCTGGGAGATCTTAAGGATTTTTCGCTTCCCTCAAAAGAAAAATCAATAGTCTTTGATACCATTGACAGAGTATCTGTTAAAGATCTGGACAGATTTGTATTTAAAAATCCTCATGATGACCTAATACAATTTCCTGAAGGACTGGTAGATAGCAACAGATTTTCCGACGGGAGTCTGGTATGTATAAAAGACGGCAAGATAGAAGCCGTTATGCTTACAGAAGAGCAGGATGAACGGATAGATGTTACATATATACATAGTACAGACGGCAGATATATATTGGATCTGTTCTCTGTATTAAAAAGAATGTATATGGAAGAATATACACCGCAAACAACAATAAGGTTTCTTATTTGCAACAACAAGGGACGGGAAGGAATAGAGAAAATACTCGCTGGAAGCAAAATGAGACCGTTAAGTGTTTACAGACTGGCCTGAAAGGAGGCATATGCATGGATTCATTGACATACATAAAAGAAAAACAGCGTCTTGATGAATATGGACTGATCAAGGTTGAACAAGGAAAAGAAGAAGAAAATAAGCTTGCCTACGGAGAATTGAATACCAGATTTCTTGATATGGAAAAACAATATCGCAATAAAGATGAATTCCGAAAGAAGATGGATTCATATCAGGAAACAAAAAAGAATATCGAGGAAATGTGGCACAAAAATACATCTGTTAAGGTGGAGGAACTTAAAAAGAGTGTTAAGGGCGGTGATAAGAAGACCAAAGATTACTATAAAGAATTCTCACTAGAACAGATAGAGCTGTTCATAAAAAACAGTGATCGCGGAGGCAATTCAAAAGAATACAATGACGTTGCTACTGATCTGGAGCTATATAATCGCGTGAACAGACTCGGAGATGCTAATGAAAGTCTTACACTTTTAGGTAGACTCAAAGAAAGCTGTGATACATATCTGAACAACCGAAGAAAGAAACCTCGTACCACAAACGGCAAGATACGCAGGGCGATCATAGAACAGATATCTGATAGAGTAAATAAAATGCTGAATGATAATCTCGACATGATACGTACTTCTGCCAAGAACGGAATGGAAGCATTTTCACAGGAACAGACGGAAGAGACAGTAAATACTGCGTGCAAGACGCATTATGATATGATATATCACAATCTTCAGGGCAATTTAGAGCTTAGCGAAGAAGAAGTAGCCAAGCTTGATAGTGATATGGAGACAATACTTAAATCAGTTTATACTCAGAGGGTAGATGATAATCAGAGTAATACAATGTCGAGCAAATTCTTTAATGCTATCGGATGGTCTGAACATAAACCTACGACTGTTAATTATATTGGTAATGAAGAAGTGAAAAAATCTCTTCTGAAAAAGAAGGTATATCATACGATCAATACCTTGCCGGGAAAAGAGGATGCTGTTGAACAGGCAAAACAGCTTTCAGGTCTGCTAAAAGAGAAGAATCGCCAGTTTTACAGTGATGGTATGTCAGGTAGAGGAACATATCTGGCGGTAAGTTCGAATTCAAAGACTGCATCAGATGAAAAAACAATCAATCATTGCTGGACGTATGGTGAAAATATAGGATCTGTTCAACTTACCATGATTTTAAATGAGAATGCAAGAATGATAGCTTACGATGACTTAGATACTATGATCGATAATATACTGGCAAAGAAATATCCTAAGGTATATCAGTTTATCAAAAATAGCAGATCAATGATTAGAACAAGACAGGGGCAAGAGTATTATACTATGTTAGCAGCGTTATTTGGATATAATACGGTTAAGTGCAAGCTCGGAGGATGTAATGGAGAGATTGATTACTATGTAACATGTGATAGAAAGGCTCTCACCATATCAGTAGAGGCTATGACAAGAACCGGAAAAGGGAATTATGATAAAGACCCGGTTGACTTAACAGATTAGGATAAGGAGGAAGCAACATGATAGAATTGACCAGCGGAGAACTAAGAGATATAAATGAATCAACAAATGGTTGGAGGATGATGATAAATGATGCGATAGGCAATATGTCTGATGTGTCAGATGAAACAAAGGAACGAATCTATGCATTGGAAAAACAGTTCAAGGAAGAATTGTATGAGTTCTATGTGGCTGCCAAAGGAGGATCCAAGCAAATTGATGCAGATGAAATTTTTTTTGAATTTGATGAAAAATGGAACAAGGAGCATCCAGAGTTTTATGATATGAAAAAACTTTTAGGATAGATTGTATGAACAAACCGGTATCTTTTAGATACCGGTCAGAGTGTAGACAAAGTCAGAGGCATTTGCCTCTGACTTTTTTCATCTAAAGGCTGGAAAGCCTTGAAAATACTGAATTTATTGCTGCTTTGTGGTATAATAATTATAGTATTTTAAGGAGAATCG